>Ga0209562_1000165_pt1 | contig 29080 bp, 17 predicted proteins | sample WorMetvacBELIZE2_FD_187399 | JGI IMG/M metagenome (GOLD analysis project Ga0209562, IMG submission 187399) | Marine gutless worms symbiont microbial communities from Max Planck institute for Marine Microbiology, Germany - Olavius vacuus BELIZE.2... | ecosystem: Host-associated > Annelida >... | reverse complement strand
TCCCCCCTGCCCTGATTTTGCAAAAAACACAAAATCAGGAGTAAAATAATCAAATCAGAGACAAGGGCAAGCATAAATCTAGTCATAATTTGTCCCAAAAACTAAAAATTTTTATCGCATTAGTAACTTTTCAAGTTTTGTCCCAAAAACGGTCATTTTTTCAACAGGCCCACTATAGAGCGCGATTATCCCCCCCCCCGAAGCTTACTAAATTACAGAACTAAAGAAAGAGGAGGCCTTATCTCGTAGAAAGACTCAAAGAGCTCGGTTAGGAAGAGAAACATATTTTTCAACCTTTGTTGCAAGGTGACGGCTACGGTCATCAACTTTTCGATCAGTCTAGCTCCCCAAGTTGATTGACTCCCTAAGGAAATTTTTCTGAGTATCACATTGTAAGTATCACACAGGAACGAAGAGTCCTTTCAGCCAAGTTATTCGTAGGTTCGACTCCCTCTTCATAGAGAAAGGTCTACAGATTGAGAAACATTTCAACAGATTGAGGGCCAAGGATTTGCTTTGACGGACTTTTGCCTTTTCCGTCGTGAACATAAGAATCGTTCTAATGTTTTCGATGGAGTCCTTTGCCCTCCCCTGTAGCCCCTCTTTAGAAAATTTTCCTGCTTTGTATTTGTGCCACAATGCAAAAAACCTTCCCTATATTCCTTTTGACTCGTTTTGCCAAGGAATGTGCATCGACCCCTTTTCTTTGCTCCATTTCTGGCGAGCGACCTATCAATATGAGCCAGATAACTCTGTCTGTGGCCAGAATGCTGATTAGCACACAGCTGTATCGATCTCTGTGGTCAGGGTTCCTCTAAACGACCCAAAAATGCGTTTATAAATCTCAGCAGAGCCGAGGGAGAGGGGTCAATGTTAAAAAAGGTGCAATCTGGCGTCGCCCCTACCCACAGATAGCTCTTTTTCTTTGCCACTCTCCAGCTAGTTTCATCCGCATGGATTCTTCCCTGCTGCAAAACATGTTCTTGAATCTTTTTTGCTCAATTCTTCAGAAGATCAGCCGCCCTCTTGAAAATATTGCAAGTCGAAAATCTCGGAATCTCACATTCGAATTTCTGCGATTTTCACATTAAGTCGACTAACTCAGAGGGATATGTCACGGGGATAGAGATTATATCCAATTCACCTGATTGCTCCTCATTTAACCTTTGCGAATTTGGTTCATATCTGGCTCATAGCCAAGTCTTTGCATTAAAAATTCCAGGGAAAATTAAGACATTCTCAAAGAAACCCTCTCTTGTAGGATCGTAATCAATTTCGTGTTTTAAACATCACAAAGAAGAATTGTTTATAATGTTTTGAATACTATTGGTTTACTATTTCGTAGGTCGAAAAAGTGAAGTGCGTATAAAATTTCGCAACGTTTTCTCAAAAAATTAACATAAGGCATTGATTTTCAAGAAAATAAACCTATAACTGAATAGTTAAATTGGGAGTAAATTCGTACGACGCACCCCTCGTGAACGCATACCTCAGAGGGTATACAACGGTCTTTATTTCTGATGTTCGAACACAAGATTCTTTGAAGAAGGTTTCAATTTGTCCCTGGAAGTTTTTGATATGAGATATTGGTTATAAACCAAATTCGTAGGAGCTGAATGAGAAACAATCCAACATGGATTGGACCTCTATCTCGTGAATGCGTATGATGGTTCTGCTAGGGTAAAAACTGAGGAATGCAAGTGGGAAACCCAAAACTGATGTCGACATAAGCGTTTTACCAAGAATGTGTTAGATGCGCTCTCTTTTTTTTCTATTTCCATTGTGTTGCTCAACTCGGTGGTCGACGATAAGCTTTAAGGGAGGTGATACAACGGTCCTGTATTGGAATATTGTTCCGAAAGCGATTCCCCCTCCCCCAGGAAACTTTAATCGACGCCTGATTTGATTCCCGCAAGTGCTACCCAAACGCATGAAGTCAAAAATTTTTCTTTGCGTCAATTTCTCCACTTCGTGAACGCGTGCCAAGAAACTCTCTTCTCATGACTTGTGTAACAACGTTTTTTTTGGTATAAGCTTGGGGCCGGAGCGCTTTTTAGATTTGCAAAATAAGGAATTAAACAATGTTATCAAGAGAGAATGAAATCGATGGTTGTTTTAGATAGCGAAGAAATCATGCGAAAATTACCTCACCGGTACCCTTTTTTGCTTTTGGATAGAGTGGTTCATATTGACGAAAACTTTCTATTCATTATCGGAATGAAATGTGTCACGATCAATGAACCCTTCTTCCAAGGTCATTTCCCTCAAATGCCCATTATGCCTGGAGTTCTCATCGTAGAGGCTTTGGCACAAGCAGCCGGTATTCTTGCCTACCACTCCGATGAAAAGTTTCAAAAAGAAAGGCAGTTGGCCGTTCTGCTATCGATAAATCGAGTCAAATTTCGAAAACCTGTCCTCCCTGGGGATACCCTGTTTTTACACGCACATTGCTCTCAAATGAGTGCGAAAGGGGGAAAATTTCAGACCAAAGCCCTGGTTGAGGACAAAAAGGTGACGGAAGCTGAATTAAGTTTTGTTTTTAAACCTTTAGAGGTCCGCTGAGAGATAAAGAGACGCTGCTGAAAGTTTTCAGCGCCAGCTTAAAATAAAATAGCCAGTCCCTTTATATATTCATTAAGGATAAAAATGTGGGTTAAACCCCTGTTAAAGGTTTAACATGTGAGGACTGTTCGCACCGAAAATAGAGCGATCTTCTCGGCAGTCCCTTTGAAGTAAAATTTGTCCTTATGCCTCTCTATGGAGTCGTCATGTCGATGATGAAAGTGGTTTTTTTCGGCACCTCTTCTTTCTCTGTCAAAATCTTAGAAACATTGTCAACATGCCCTTCAATTTCCCTATGTGCGGTGGTGACCAAACCCGAAAAACCTAAAGGGAGACAGCTTCTTTCAATGCGTTCTCCAGTCAGCCGGTGGATGGCGCAACACTACCCTCAAACTCCCTTGCATGAACCCAGAAAGGTCTCTACCCCATCTTTTGCTGAACTTCTTCGCTCTTATCAACCAGATCTCTTTATCGTCATAGCTTATGGAGAGATTCTCAAATCAGAGATATTAGCCATTCCTTGTCGGGGCTCTATCAACCTTCATCCCTCCCTATTACCAAAGTATCGGGGAGCCTCTCCCATCCATTTCACCTTGCTCAATGGAGACGAAGCGGGAGGAGTAACCATTATTTCCATGTCGGAAAAGATGGATGCCGGCGACATTTTAGCTCAGAGGTCTCTCCTTATTGACCCCTTAATGAATTTTCAAGTTCTTGAAGAGAGGTTGTGCCAGATGGGAGGAGAGCTTCTTTTGGAACTCCTTGAACAATATCAACAGGGCCCTGTTGCTACAACTCCCCAAGATGAACGGCTGGCAATCTATGTGGAGAAAATCTCACCACATCTCACCAAACTATGTTGGGAAAAAAGTGCGGAAGAATTGGCCCGTCAAATCCGGGCCTTTTCTCCTTCTCCCGGAGCGTGGTGTATGGTTCGGCTTCATCATCGGACACGGCGGCTTAAGATTTTTAAAGCCACCGTTGACCGAAAGGCGAAGGGTAGCCCCAAACAGACTCTCATATATCAAAAGGATCAATGGCTCGTAGGATGTGGAGAGGGGGCCCTGAGAATTCTCGAGGTTCAGATGGAGGGAAAAAATCGACTCTCTTTCTCTGAATTTATCCAAGGCATGCTTTCTCCCCCTCAACTTTTGTGAGCCTTTCCTTTTCTCAGATAGAAGAGGGACTTGTTGAGAGATAGGGAGGGTGTCGATAAGTACGCGTTCACGGGGGTAGAGACTATATCCAATTCACCTGATCGCTCTTCATTTAGCTTTTGCGAAGCTGGTTTATATCTGACTCATAGTCAAGTCTTTGCATTAAAAATTCCAGAAACAAACTAAGACATTCTCAAAGAAACCTTCTCTTGTAGGATCGTAATCAATTTCGTGTTCAAACATCACAAAGAAGAATTGTTTATAATGTTTCGCATACTATTGGCTTACTATTACGCAGGTCGAAAAAGCGAAGTGTGCACAAAATTTCGCAATATTTTTTCAAAAAGGATTAACTTAAGACGTTGATTTTCAAGAAAATAAATACATAACCGCACGATTAAACTGGGGACAGATTCGTACAACGCACCCCCCGTGAACGCGTACGTCGATAACACTTTTCAAAATCAACTCAGAACAAAAATCTTCGAAGGGGTCTAATTCGTTTACAGGCGATCGAATATAAAGATTAAATTTAAGTCTTGGGTTTTCACTTAAACCCTAACTTTAATTTATTTAACATTTTTCATTGAATATAAAAAATGTTGGTGATTAAGAGCACGTTCACGGGGGTAGTGGAATAAGCCGATACCCCTCCTTCTTTGTAGCCAGCAAACCACCACTAGACCTTCCATTTTTTACTTTCTCGAAACCGCGTTCCTCCAAAAAATTCTGAAAAGAAGGGAGACACTGCAGAGCACGATTCATGTTGCCCCTCGAAGTATACCTAACTTAAATTATAGAACTAAGGAAGGGGGGCCTTATCTCGTAGAAAGATTCAAAGAGCTCGGTTAGGAAGAGAAACACATTTTTCGACCTTTGTTGCAAAGTGACAGCTACGGTCATCAACCTTTCGATCAGTCTAGCTCCTCAAGTCGATTGACTTCCTAAGGAAATTTTTCTGAGTATCACACAAGGTCCACAGATGTGAAAAACATTTCAACAGATTGTGGGCTGAGGATTTGCTTTGACGAACTTTTGCCTTTTCCGCCGCAAACACAAGAATCGTTCTAATGTTTTCGATGGGATCCCTTGCCTTTCCCTGCAACTCTTCTCTGGAAAACTTTCCCGCTTTGTATTCATGCCACAATAAGACCGTTGCATAACTTTTCTTGGAGTTTGTCGTTGACTACCAAACTGTGTAACATAGTGAAAATAGAAAAAGAGGGAATATGTTCAAATCATTTGTCTTATGATGATTACAAATCTCGGATTTCTCACTCGAATTCTTATGGCTTTTCACATAAAGTCGACCAATCAGAGGTTATGTAACGGTCTTACAATGCAAATATCTTCCCTTTGCTCCATTACAAATAATTTCATTGTTTGCTAGCAATTGTGTTCGTTGTCTAACAAACCTCTCTGGCGACAATCCGCCCAATGATTCATAAGGTCTGTCTTCGTTATAGGGTTTTAGCCATTCGTGGGTTATCATTCTGCGCTTCACACAAACTAAAAAACAAATGCATAGTCCAACGCATCTTCGCGATACGTTCTATTGAACCTTTCAATAAAAGCGTTTTGATAGGACCTACTAGGCTGTGTGTAATGAACAAGCACTTGATGTTGATTTAGTCCGCCCTTTAAATTTTACTGAAATATATTCTGGTCTATTATTTACTCTGACTACATCTGGACAACTTCTTCGTTCCAGAGCAACCCGGTCTAATAGTCGAGTGCCCTGTTTCGCATGACAAAGAATAGTTTGGCTTGATTAATAGCCCTTCTTTATTATAATTATCTATTACATTAAATGTCTTAAATTTCTTGCCATTACGTAAAACATCTGATATGAAATCAATCGACCAACAAATATTTGGGTTGATCGGTTGGACAAGAGGCTTAGCTTGTACGCGTTCACGGGGGTGTCGGTGTAAAGCAAAATATTATGTACATCAAAGAATAATGAACATGGAATTCTTTTTAAGAACGATTTTAATTACAAACTCAAAAAAGTGTAAAGTAGAATATAGATTATACATGCTCAATGAAGCCATTTCCTTCTCTCTCAGTCAGTTGATCATATAGCGTCGAAAAATTTTCCTGATAATCATTTAACCTATTATTTCTATTGGATAAATGTATAAATAAAAACAACTCGACAAAATCTTTCAAATTGAATACAATTTCTGATACAACGCAATGATGTATAGGCAATAGAGATGACAATAAGATATCTTTCAGGAGTTTTCTCAGAATTTTCTTTTTTTGCAAGGCCCTCCCTTCAAGAGAAGGTGTCCACCATTTGCCTCTCCTTTTTGATAGGTGCGTCTGCCTTTATTGCAATAACCTTTGTCTTTGCTATTAACGGTGCTTCCGCCCCTTTTGCCATCACCCTGGGCACTATCACAGGTTTTTTTATGGCGTTAGCAGCCTTGATTGCGCAACTCTGTCCTGCCGAGCTATGGACTCATCAACCCCATGCGCGTTCACGGGGGTAGCAAATAGCTCCGAAATATTCGGTCAAGCCACCATTTTTTTGGTTACGACCGGTAAACAGCATTAACTGAGCCTTAATTCTTGTCACCCTTGTCAAATTTTCTAAAGGAAGACAAAAAAAATTTTGTTACATACTGTGGTTCTTTGACTAGAAAGGTTGACTTTGAAGGACTGCCCAGATGGCGAAAAAAAGGTTGGGTTAAGAAAAAGAGAATAAAACTCTCTATTTGGAGAAAAGTCTTATCCTCTCGAAGTAGGAATGTACTCGGTGGAAAGAAAGAACTGTTCAGCTAGAAAAAGAAAATCAGGCCCTCAAAGAAAAACTTGGGACCAATAGCGGAAACAGTTTCAAACCTCCGTCACAAGATCCTTTTCCTGAACTCCCGGAAGTTGTAACTAGGTTTTGGTTTCAAGGTTGAATATTTTCACAAAATATGTCGCTGCATAGGTGAGGTTTCTGTGAATATTTCCCCATAGCGGTTTGAGTGTTCGATTCTGGTAAGAGTTTCCATCTCTTCTATCACTCTCCCTTGCCGGCAGATATTTGAGCTTACTCTCTGCTTCGATCGTGTTGTGTAGTACGCGTTCACGGGAGGTGCGTCGTACGAATCTGCCTCCAATTTAACCGTTCAGTTATAGGTTTCTTGTCTTGAAAATCAACGTGTTATGTCAATTCTTTCTGAGAAATGGAAAGCCTAATGGTGATTTGCTGGCTATGAAAGAAAGAGGGTGTCAGCTTATTCCGTTGCCCCTGTGAACGCGTACAATATTTTTTGACTCGACTCATTAATTGTACGCACACCCCCAATTGCGATCATGCGTCCAAAACAAAACTCCCCTCTTATCGAGATCTTTCACCCTTTCATTGTCTACTCGTACCCACATCATCGTCCCTTCCTCCATAAGAAGATATTTATACCACCAATACGAACCTTTTTTCGTTTCCCCTATCGCAAACGTCTGTCCCGTCATAAGCGGTATAGTCGATCGATAACTTTCTGTTCTAGGTCAGCGATGTTTTCGTTTTGCCAGTTGTGAACACCATTCTTGTGAAGGAAACCTATGAAACGTCCTCTAAGGAAGGTCTCGTCATCTGTTCGCAAGATGATTTGCCATAACTGCTCCTCATTTCTAACATTTTTTAACGCGCTACGCAAAGTCTCATCTTTTCCATCCCCTCCACCTCCCTCGAGTGGGTTGAATGAACGGATAGCTAATCGCGCTAACAGACCCCTTGCCTCTTTGCATGAAATGCAAACATCAAACCTTTGCCCATCAGCGAGAGAAGTTTCCAGGGTTATCCTTTTATCTTCAGCCGTCTTTGGATTCACTACATTGGCGAGTGTCCCCAAATCCAGCAGTTTAAAGAATATTTTCTGTGTGAGCCGTTTCACCGCCGCTTCAGACTTTGGCAGATATGTGTCACATGTTTCCAGACAACCATCCTTTTCTTCTAAAAGGCCCAAAGAACCATCTAAATTCCGCCCTTGAGCGAAATTTCTTATTCTCAACGCACTCACCAAACCTTCCTTATCCGCACCGAACTGTCCAAGATGATGCCCAAAGTCTTTCAGATGCACTCTGGAATAGTCCTCCTTACGACTCATCGCGTCAGGGCTTTCTCCACGAGGCCGTCTCCCTCTTCTACGAGACCTCACCTCTCTGCGGGCTCTTTCCCCTTCATCCTCCCCTTTTGGGGCAGTAATGGAGCGATACAGCCAAACGAAAGGAAAGAAACTTGTCTTTACAAGCCATATGACGGCATCCCTCAGAATACACAAAACTTTGCGTATCCCGAATTCACCCCTATCTGAGGGTTTAAAATTAGACACCTCAACCCCATTTTTTCCTTCATAACATCTTAACGACATGATAAACCTCTGTATCCTCAACATTTTAGCACTTGTTCAGATTATAATCAATCAGGATTGATTAACATGTCGATAAAAAAATGAAAAAATAACATGATTTTTTGTCAATTTTCTCGCGAGATTCTAATTAATGTAAAAGGGACAAGGGGTGTTGGTGAGGCCAGTCAAGACCGTTGCATCACTTCCTCCAGAGTTCATCGTCGACCACAGCACCGTGCAACACAATAGAAATAAAAAAGGAAGAAATATATTTAAGTTATTCGCAATATATCTTATAATAACTGCAAATTTTGGGTCCTTCACTTAAATTTCCATGATTTTTTACACTAAGTCGACTAGAGTTGGTTAACATGTCAACAAAACAATGAGCTGATTTTGTCAGCTCCCCCGTGGGGTTTTAACTAACGCAGTATGTTAAAGGGGCGAGAGATGTTGGTGAGAGTGACCAGTCAAAACCGTTACATCACTATTCCTAGAGTTCATCGTAGACCACAACACAGTGCAACACAATAGAAACAGATAGGGAAGAAATATATTTAAGTCATTCGCAATAAAAATCTTATGGTGATTGCAAATTTTGGGTCCTTCACTTAAATTCCCATGGTTTTTTACATTAAGTTAGCCAATCAGGGAGTATGCAACGGTCTTCAGTTTGAAGGGGGGCATTTTTTCGTTGTCACTGATGGCATGGACATGCTACCCTCGCTGGGGGACAGGAGATGGGGGGTATCGTGTTCTTGATAAAAATGGGACGATTAGCCACTTTGGCAAGGAAATCTCTTCATGCATGGGAGGGATCCTTCGCCTTCTTTTGTACACGTTGTCCTGCCTGTTTTATCGCTATATTTTTTCTCATTGGGATCGGATTCTACGTTTTCCCTCGGGGGGTTCTCTACCTTCTCCCTCTCTCTTTCTTATCCAAAAAAGGGAAGGCCCTTTCCCTCATTTGTGGGGGATGGTTTTACGCCTATTTAACCTTTCCCTCCCCCCTCCCCACCCCTTTGAAGGGGAAGGGGACATTTCATATCAACCGCGTCTATCCGCAACGCTCTCACTTTACTTCCTCTTTGGTCTATGAAGGAACCTTGAAGGGGGTGCATCTTTCCGATCAAAAGCTTTACCGCCTCCCTTGTGTGATCTACTGGCCCGCTTCTAAGAATAGACACGCGCCGCCAGCGCATTGCGATTACTTCTTTCCTGAAGGAGAATTGAGGGAGGGAGGTAGATGTCGATATATATTCAAACCGAAGAAATGGATTCCCATTCCACATAGTTATAGCTTCGCGGAAAAGCGGTGGCGATGGATGGAGAACCTTCGACGATATGTGAAGCGTCACTATTCTAAGGGACAAGAACGGGATTTGATCTCGGGATTGATTACCGGCCATCTCGATCATCAACTCATCACATTTTACTTTGCCCAATTAGGATTACAACATCTGTTGGTGATTTCTGGTTTCCATTTTTCTTTGCTGAGCGGGCTGATTTGGTTAGTGGTCAAGCGATGTGCTTCCACTCGCACAGCAATAGCGATGGTATTATCGCTTTTATTCCTCTACATGATTTCCTTGGGAGGGCGCATGCCCTCTATCTCGCGGGCGTGGGTGGCTGTGTTGGTTCCCTTGTTAGGGCATATAGTCCATCTGCGTTCAAATGCAATTAATAATTTTGGTTTAGCAATGTTAACAATATTGGTATTTGATCCGTTGATGATCTTTTGTCTAGGATTCCAATTAACCTTTTCCGCTACGCTAGGCTTACTGCTTTTCTATCGTCCCTTTGAGCGGGGGCTGCGCACTCTCTTGCCTAAACGGCCTTTCAACGAGTTGTTGGCCTTCTCCCTGCCAGATCGATGTGGATACTGTGTGACAGCTTATCTCAGAAACGCATTGGCCTTGAATGGATCGGTCCTCACCTTTCTTCTTCCCCTTTTACTCTTCCACTGGCACCGTTTTCCTTTGTTAAGCCTTCTCTACAACCTATGGGTACCCACTCTGTTTGCAGGGTTAATGATAGGGATATGTCTAACATGGGTTATTCCTCCTCTCCATGGGTTAACAGCGGGGTATGCGCGTTGTTTGATGGAGATGATCGTCTACGCTCCAAAACGATTGATGTTTTGTGTGAGGATAGAAGAAGTTCCTCTCGACCTACTCCTTCTTCTGTTCTGCGGGGTATGGGTCATTGGGATCTATTGGCGAACACGTGTATGGCTCGAATAGTTTCGCACGAGCTTTGCGACTAAAGGAGATAAACTGAGGACAGCCAAAAGGTTTGGGAAGGCCATGAGGCCATTAGCAGTATCGCTGAATGTGATGACAGAGTCGATTCTGATGCAAGCGCCCACGAGAATGGTCGCCAAATAGATAAGGTGATAGATCTTAATCCCCCTTTTCCCGAAAAGATATCCACTCGCACGATCTCCATAGTAGGACCAACTGATGGTGGTGGAAAAGGCAAGAAACAAGATGATGAGAGAGATGGATTTTTCTCCATACTTATGGCCTAGCCCAATGCGAAATGCTACAGAGGCCAATTCTCCCTTGACATGGGAAGCATCGATGGAAGAGGTGACCAGTATCACCAGCGCGGTCATCGTGCAAACCAAGATCGTATCGATGAAGGGGCCCAGCATTGCGATCAAGCCTTGACGCACCGGATATTTGGTATGTGCTGCGCTATGAGCGATGGCCGCAGACCCTAGCCCGGCTTCATTGGAGAATAGGCCACGCGCTAACCCATGGTGAATGACTGATCCACATCCGCCTCCTACTATGGCATAGGGATTATGAAAGGCACATTTGAAGATAGAGGATAGGGCTGGAAGAATGGCTTGATAATGGGTGATGAGGACCCATCCTCCCATGACGAAATAAAGAAGAAACATGAAGGGGACAAGCTTCGCGGTCACCCGCCCAATTTGCTTAACGCCTCCGACAATCGCCACGCTCAGAAGGAATGCATAGCATAGTCCTGCGCAAAAGCGAAAGAGTAGGGTTGGGCCTATGCTGTCTGAACCTCGGAAGAGCAAGTGTAGGCTGGTCACAAAGTTGTTGACTTGAAATGTCGTCCCAATCCCGAAGCTAGCGCAGATCGTAAAGAGGGCAAAGAGCACAGCCAACCATTTAAACTTCGGACCCAACCCTTTCTCTATATAGTACATAGGCCCTCCATACACCTCTCCATGTGGTTCTATTTTTCGGAAGTGAACGGCCAAGGTGCAACTGGTAAATTTTGTGGACATGCCGATGATCGCCGAGATCCACATCCAAAAGATCGCCCCTGGCCCACCCAACAAAATCGCGGCGGCAACCCCCACGATATTTCCTGTCCCTACCGTCCCTGCCAATGCAGTTGTCAAAGCACGAAAAGGGGTAATCTCCCCCAGATCTTGGTTTGATGGTTGGAGCGATTTGGGATGAGGGGGCGGTTTAATCAACGCCCTTATGGCGTGAGGAAATTTTCTAAACTGAACCCCCCTCAACCGAATGGATAGGTATAGGCCGCTGCCCACTAACATTAAGATGAGAGGCAGATTCCAAACGAGCCGATTGGCCATCAGATTTAGGCGGGAGACATAGTCCAACATGAGCATGGGAAAAATACTTCGAACCTACTGAGCGGGATCGATGGTGGCACAAAAATCTTTTTGTGGGAAGAAAAATGTACACATGCCACTTCAAGAATGGGATTTTCCTGGTAAATATTTCAAAAAGCTAAAAGATGTGCGTGGGCTGACTGACTGGACAGGCCCAATGAGCGAACAGGTAGACACTCCCATAGTGAAGGTTAGGAGCGATCTTTGTTGTTGGTTTTTCTTAAGAAATTGGTTTTCTTCCTCCAAGTTAGAAGACCATTGCATAACCTCTACTTGGGCAAGTTTTGGATTCCCTAATTGAATTCCTATAGTTTTTCACATCAGGTCGACCAACCAAAAGTGATGCAACGGTTTTAATTGAGAACATTCCCGTCTCGATTGGAGATGCCCCGCTCTAGCTTAAAACATTGGGCCTGTTGAAAAAATAGCATTTTTCGATGCAAGTGGTCTATATGCACTAAATCGTCAACAGGAGGATTTAAATTGCATTCTTTTTGTTTTTCAGTGATTTATGATGTAGATCGGCCATTTTATTTTAGACCAGTTTCGAGAGTCTTTATCACTGCCTTTCCATTTTTCAACAGGGCCAAAATACCAACTTTGTTCAAATCGAGAAACCAGCAATATTACAATCTATCCATATAAATATTTATGTTTTCTTCATATTTAATAAATACTTTTTATTACAAATAATTATAGAGAATTATTATTCTGTCAGAAGTGGTTTTTATAAAGAAGTTAAAGTATGTCGTCTATGTGCATGCCCCTAAACAGTGTGACAGTTTGCAATCTGATTCAGTTGTGGAGGAGAACCTTACAGGTCCCAACACGAGGAGGACCGAACTTCCCGCTGAACAAAAAATAGGTCCGTTACAGATATTCTTCACAGATGAGATATCCAAAGTCGACCAAGCCTCTCTATAGGCTGCTATTTCATTGGGCCAAAGATAACTCTTGTGGGCATGCGTTTCTCCTTTTTTGGGTCACTTAACAGCATGGAGTTTCCATATTGCAATGATTTTCTACATTGCGCTCGGCGTTCTTCTCACGTTGTTCTTAATCGTACGGGTGATTCTTTCAACAAAAAAGCGTGTTCTCAAGCTACTTCCCCCGAAATTCAGATAAGGTTGCTGCAAAAAGTTCCGATTGACTCGAAGGAATTTGCACAACAGTCTTAAGACTGCGAGTGAATAAAAATTTTCTGGTTAATTATGTTTGCCCAGGAGGGCTTGCGCATGAAAAAAAGCAAGTGAAGTGAGACTTGGATGGAATCAGTACGTTGGGTGAAACTGCTACGATACGACCATTTTCATTCAGAGATCTTTGTCAATATACCAAACATCATTAGCCACTCAGAAATTCTTCAAAAAGGTGAAAGACAGAGGGTCTAGCCAATGGCTTACCAGCTAAAAAGAAAGAAGAAGTAGTGGTTTGTCCGTCACTCCCTCTCCGTGAACGCGCGCTATGCAATGGCCTCCCTACATTGAATGTTTCCGCTCCCAGATTCTTTGTAAAATATGGGCAAGTTTGTTTATCATGTCCCTTCGATGATGTGCTTTAGACATCGACTTGGCAGTCAATGTAAGGCCTTTATCCCTTTCAACAGAAAGGTTGTGATGACTCCCGCGATTCCCTACATAGCCCTCCTTTGATTGAGTGATTTGAGTCAACTGTTTCCTAATCACCTTTATTTGTCCCCGTTTTCCAGTCGCTTCCCATTTTGAGAAAAACGCATCATTACGAGGACTATCTGGGGGAGAAAAGCTTTTTAAAGTTTCCTGTCCACATTTTGAATGTGCGCTTTTCGCCTTTGGGACATGCTTTCTCTCTTGCCTGGATTTTGCACTCTTTCGACCTTTCCGATCCAAAAATAATCCTACTTCTTCTCTTTCTTCTCTCCCCTCTTGAACAATCGTTTCGGCTTCTAATCTTGGAAGGGAGGGTTGTACAGGTCGAACCTTCTCCTCTGTTACTGGTTGCTCTTGAAAAGAAAGAGACGTTTCGGAAGTAGGGATCAGAGGTTCTTCCACCTCCTCCTCCTCATCAAAAGTTTCCCCTACACTTGCCATGGTGTCCGCGGTTTCTTGTTCCATTCCTTCTGACAAGATCTGTTCTTGGACAAAGGCCACCTCTTCTTCTGTTAACCATTCATCCTCTACCATCTGTTGCAATTCTCTCTGATTTTTTACAATTTCTGCCAAGATATCCCTTTTCCATTTCATCTCTAGTTGTTCTAACGAGGAATCGGGAATAAAAAAGGCGTTGAACATACTATCCGAATTCCAAAAAGTATTCTCAATAGAACGCTTACACTGCTTCTCCAGTTGCTTCACTTGTCCTATGAGAAGCATAATTTGCCATGGAAAGGTATCCGAATGTTCAGGAATAGACAATAAAATTCGATCCCTTGAGCCTCGTAAACCAACGCTCATCTTATCTATTCTTTCTCTCAACGTAGAAGAATCAGTCTCTGAAAGGAAGGAAATCTCACACTCGCTGTCTCGGACCATCTCATAATTATTCACACCGGAGAATACCCAGCTAAATTTTGTCTTGGAAAACAACGCCTTATCACCGCCAGGATTTGCACGATCCATTTGACGGAAGCCTTGCTGTATTTTGTTATGTAGGACTTTCATCCTTTCTCCCTTTTCTATGGTAAGCTGGTCTCTGTCCACCATTTCCCTATCGACCTCCCACTCTTCAATTTTCATTTTTTCGTACTCCTCTATCAGCACTTTTCCCATTTCGAAAGATCTTTCATCAAGTATGACCTCTGATTTTGCCATGGAAGATATCTGTTGCAATTCCCAACATTGAAACGCAATGTCCTTTGAAAGTTGGTCAACAATCCTTCGCCTAGCTACCATATCCCTGTCCCCCTTAACTTGAAGAGTATCGAGAGCACAGAAGATCTTAGGAAACCCATCCATTATTGTTCTTAATTTAAGATGAAAACGGCTCACAAAAAACATCTTAGTCCACATTGTCATCAAAGGCGTATCACTATCTATAACGAGTTGAAATGCACCCAGACATTGACGGTTTAAGAGTGGAGGTCGAAGACAATGTGTCGGCTGAGGAAGGTCCACCCACATCATTGGCAATGCTCTTGTCCTTGTCGCACAGAAACCGTTTTTCTCTCCTGGGAGGATGGCTTTGCCTTCAGAAATAGAGTGGGGAAGGGGGCAGAGGTGGGTGGTATTTTCTGAGCATAGATAGGCCGAATACACCTCCGGCCCTATCTGCTTCTGTAGTAGAGGGAGTAACACACCGGTCAGGGAGGGCTTTCCCCCTTGTTCGAGAGGTGCGCTGAACAAAAGGGGTCGAACTTTTTCCTTCGTTCGATAATGCATCAAGCAACCGAGACAAGAATCATGACAGAAAAAAGCTTTCGATTTAGCAAAGTCAAATGGACAGTCTAAACCTTGATCCGATAAATTCAAGGGAAAGTAATTCCGATTAAGAGAAACACATCGAGCAGCTGTCTCTTGTCCAGACATCATCATCTGCCATAGTGACGAGTAATTTTCCCAATATGGGGCAAATCTGTCTGTAAGCAAGGATAGGACACATTGCGCCTCCTCATCCATGGAATGGTCGTCTGGTAGAACTGTGCGGATAGCCGCAGTTGTCTTTGCCACTACATCTTGATCTTGGAAAAGGTGGGCAAGGTGTAGGACGCTCTCGGGACGCCAGCTCATGTAGTTAAAGAGACAATCCAAGGTTTTCAATACACAGAATAGTTTGCGTCTCACATCGTTAGATAGTTGCACAACTTGTGTTTTTGAGCGTGGCCTATCCTTTATTGTGCTTATTTTTTCTTCTTTTTCCACAATTGAGTGGACATCCCTGGCAACCTGAGAGAAGATGTTGCAATCTACCTTCATTTGATGCGCAAGCCTTTTTCCCTTTTCCCCTGCAGAAAGGAGGGCTCTTCCCATCTCTTCGAGTTCTTTGGCCAGGGTGTTAAGATGTCCTATATACGTTCCAGAGAGAGGAGACTTCCCACATTTTTCCACACATTCCCGGGCTACTTCCTTTAAAAATGTGTGTGCTTCTGACACATCTCGCTCTGTTCCCCCAACTCCCAATGACCCTAAAGACAGCATTCCCATGCGATCCCTCCTACCTCTTTTAGAAAGGGTTCATGCTATCATATGCTATTAAATAGTACAAGCTAACATTTGTGCGTGGGGGTAACGGAATAAACCGACACCCCCCCTTCTTTATAGCCAGCAAGCCACCACTAGACTTTCCATTTCAAAAACAAATTCATATCCAAAACATCTTTGCGATAGGTTCTATTCAACCCTTGTAATAGAAACGTTTTGAGAGGGTATGCGTTCACGGGGGTGGCAAATAGATCTGAAATATTCGTCCAAACCGGTATTCTTTTGGTTTCGATCAATAAATAACACTAACCGAGCCTTAATCCTTGTCACTTGGAACAGGGATATGCTCAGCTAGAAAAAGAAAACCAGGCTTTCAAAGAAAAACTTGGAACCAATAGCGGAAACAGTTCCAAACCTTCGTCACAAGATCCTTTTCGCAGGAGCCGATCTTCTTAGACCCACTTGTGGCAAAAAGGTAGCGAGCTCACAATTACTCAGCTAAACATAGCTTTGGTCCTTTTCTGCAGGCTTTTTAGCAGCACAATCAGCGAAGGCCTTACCAGCAGAAGAAAGTCCAGCGTTTTGGCAGGCTATTTTGGGATCAAAGTGTCTTTAGGATTGACTTGCAATATTCTCAAAAGGACGGTTGATTTTCTGAAGAGTCCAACAAAAAAGATTCAAGAACATGTTTTGCAAAAGGGAGGAATCCGCGCGGATGAGACTAGCTGGAGAGTGGCAAAGAAAAAGAACGATTTGTAGGTGGGGACGACACCAGATTACACTTTTTTTAATAACCTGAATTCCCGGAAATTGTAACTAGGTTTTGATTCCAAGGTTGAATATTTTCATAATGTGTCGCTGCATAGGTGAGGTTTCTGTGAATATTTGCCCATAGCGGGAGTATTTGATTCTGGTAAGAGTTTCCATCTCTTCCATTTTAAGTTGGTTAAACTAAACGAGCATGAAAACTAGTTGCAATTTCCGGGAATTGAGGAAAAGTAGCGCTTTCGGGGCAAATGGTATATACGCACTGAATCTTCAATAGGAATTTTAGACTTTATTTCTTTTATGCTTGATGACTTAAGATATAAGTCGGTTGTTTTATTTTAGGCCGGTTTTGAAGGTTTTTATCAGCACTTTCCTATTTTTTCAACGAGCCCATAGTTCAGTGGTCGACAACACGTTTTAAGGGAAATGATGCAACGGTTCTTTACTTTTGTTGACCGTTCTATGAACCCTTACCGAGAGCACATGTTAGTGGTCTTGGAGGAAAGGGGGAATTTTTACTGGACAGAATCTTAGAAAGGCCCATATGCTGCTGTTGTCTATATGTCTAAGGATAAGGCGGTGCAAGATCGATGAGATCGAAAAGAGGTTGGCAGTGGGCATTGATCCTCGCTGTATTTTTTCTCACTGTGTACAATGTTCTACCCACTCTGTTCTATTACATGCAACCTCTGAAGAAGCCAATAGAGCAGAGAGAAGCTTTTTCCATCGCCAAAAAGGGGATGCGTCGGGTGAACGGATTAGAAAAGGAGGCGGTTTCCTGGCTGAAATCTTTCAACGCCCTTCTCAAAACGAAGGTGAATTCAGTGGCTCGCGATCGAGAAAATCCTCAATTGATCGAGCTTTCTTTTCCCGATCCAAGCCATGCTCAAAGATTTAGAAAGGCTTTGCCACGTGCAGGGTCTTTGATTCCTTTTGTCCCCTCCCAATTGACCCTTACCCCTGAAGAGATACAACGCACATCAAAAATTGTTTCCGTTTACCGCCATATCCCCATACACTTTGATGAAAAACACCCCGAGCGTTACTTTTCCTTTACAGAAAAAAAGGAAGGGACGGGAAAGCCAGCTCCTCTGTACCGAAAGATAATCTATGATCGCACAGTACAATTAGCCCTATCAATTGGGGGAGTGCATGAGAATGCACACATTGTTAACGCCCTACTTCAAGATGCTCGTTCCTTTCGAGATCGTGAACGGTTTTTGGATTTGTCTTCTCGACTGCTCAATTACGTCGATCTATTCGGACAAGATTCTGCAATGGCTAGGCGCTATTTTATGACATTCACTCAGGGTTGCTATTGCGATCGCTCCGAGGCCATTCAGCAGCTCATTGCTCGCTCCGAAACATGGTGTGATCAACTTGCTTTGGAGCGAGTCTCCCTGGAAAAGGAGGCTCAGAAGAAGGAAAAAGAGGAGGAAGTCTTCGACAGGGAGGAAGAACAAAAACTCGTTTCTGTGCGACAACAAGAGGAACAGATGAAGCGGTTTCTCTCCACTCTTCGCAGTTTTTCTTCCTTTTTTGCAAAGGGGGGGACTCCTTGGACTTATCAAAGTGTGTTAGAAGGAATCGTTTCGCCTTCTCCTCTCGTTGAACGACTGGATATGAACTCCTTACACCCTTTTATTCGTTCGCTCGAGATCGATTGGGAACGGGAGACGATCGTGCTCATCCCTTATCCCGACCTGATCGCATTAAAACAGTCTTTGCAGCAGGAAGGGCAAAGAAAGAAGAACGAGCAGATAGATCAGCAGATTTATGGTGAAATTGGACGCATTGGAAGAAGTTCGGGAGAGAAAATCGTCCCTGCCGGTCAAAATTTTCATATCGCTTTAAATGATTTGCCTCACGGCAAAAGCCTATTGGCCATTGATTTACAAGCTATCGCTAAGGCTCAGGTTGACCATTTGGTCCAGCTACTTCAACGAGAGTGGAATCCTTCCTGTAGGGACTTTCAGAGAGATTATTTTCCCATTTGGGATTGCGAGGAGGAGCCAAATTCGTCAGATAAGAAGAAACGTTTGGGGCTGATGATCTATGCACCCACACGACTCAATGAAGCGCCCCTTTCCGGGTTTCGTCCAAGTTCCATCTACGTGGTCGCTAAGGGAGTGGACAGAATCTACAAGAAATTTCAAGGAAGCCCCCCCTCTCCCCAAAGGGAAATATTCATGAAAGATTTCGAGTCTCTTTTCTCCTTGCTTAAAAGTTATGGATTTGTCGGCTACTCTGGAAGCTCGTTTTCGTTACATCCTCAATTTGCTCATGATTTTGTTTTTGAATTGGAACATTTTGCCTCCCTTCTTCTTAAAGCTACCAGGGAAGACTTCAAGATGCGTGGGACTTGTAAATTTGCAACGTTGGAGTTTTCTGATTTTGAACAAAAGCTTTTGGCTATAAATCGGTTAGAAACCGAAGAACATGAAGATCTTCTCAAATGGAGGGATGATTATCAATCGGCCTGTTCTAAATTAGATGCCGCTGCACAGTGTGAAGTGCCCGCTCCCACAAAGAGTCCAATTTTACACAATTTAGCCTTGAGCTGGCGTAAGTTTTTTAGAGGGGATGAGAGAAAAATTCTGCGTTGGGGGCTTGACCTTTCCGGGGGTAAAACTGTGCAGATTCGGTTACATGGTTCGGGAGGAAGAGCTGTGACGGGGGAAGAAGAGATCAAACAGGGCATCAATGAGCTCTATCGTCGAGTTAATAAGATGGGAGTTTCGGAAGTCACAATTCGCCAAGAGGGATCGACGATCACTCTAGATTTTCCCAGCGCACAAAATGTGTCCGCAACAGAACTGATCCAAGCTTCTCTCATGCGCTTTCATGTGGTCAACGAAAAATTCTCTCCTTACCATAAGGAGCTTGCCTCTGCAGTAAATGAATTTTTGCAAAATGTGTGGAATGAGGCGGTAGTGACCAACAGCAAGGAACCTTCCGACATCAACGCTATCGCTCGTAGACATCTCTATGGGGATTCCCAAGAGGTCGACGAGGTACAACCTCTCGGAGAGGCCGCCCGAAAGTTATATGATCATGGGTTGAGATTAGCTTCAGAGCTTACGCCGGCCTCTAGCGAATTTAATGATTCGCTTTCAAAGATTGTCGTTATGCAGGGGGATCGATTTGTTGACTGGAATGAGCAGAGTCATCCTCTTCTCATCGTCATGCATCACCATGCTTTGCAGGGGACAGATCTGACAAATATTCACGCAGGATATGATTCCTCTCGGGGAAACTTTCTGTCTTTCGAGGTTAAATCTTCCCGTTCCTCCCCTGAAGGGGATAGGGTATATTCCAGGCGTGATCTTTACAATTGGACCTCGACCTTTTCGCAAGAGAGAATCGCGGGCACCTCACTTGGAGGTTATTCCAGTCAGCGTGGGTGGAGGATGGCTGTCGTACTGAATGACCGGGTCATACAAGCACCAGCGATCGAATCCCCTCTGCGAGATCGAGTATCAATTACGGGGAGTTTTTCTCAAAGAGAGATCAATCGACTAGAGGCGGACTTAAAAGCGGGATCTCTTAGCTTTACGCCAACTATTCTGTCGGAAAAAAATGTGAGCCCAGAGTTAGGGAAAAGAGATCGGATAATGGGGTTTGTTGCCACGGGAGTGGCTTTGGTCCTCGTCATCGTTCTAATGGTTGGTTATTATCGCTTTGCAGGGGCCATTGCATCTCTTGCTCTGCTTTTCAACCTCTGCATCATATGGGCAGCTTTGCAAAATGTGCAGGCCACGATGACTCTGTCATCCATTGCGGGCGTCATCTTAACCCTGGGGATGGCGGTCGATGCCAATGTATTGGTTTTTGAAAGGGTTAGAGAAGAGCTAGCTCTCTCTAAGCGGCTCTCCCCAGCTCTTTATCAAGGCTATTTTAAGGCGTTTTCCGCCATCTTGGACTCCAATGTCACAACGATCATTGCCGCCCTGATCTTGCTTCACTTCGACTCTGGGCCAATCAAAGGGTTTGCGGTTACTCTGATCATTGGAATCCTTTCCTCGATGTTCACCGCTCTTTTTGTCACGCGATGCTTTTTTCTTCACTGGGCACAACACGCAAAGGGGCAGGTATTAAAAATGGCACAGTTTGTCAAGGGAACTAAGATCGATTTTCTAAAATATGGCAGATGGAGCTTTGTTGTTGTGGGGTGTGTGGTGGTTGCAGGCGCCATAGTTTTCATCGCCCAACGCGGTGAAATGATTGGCCTTGACTTCACAGGGGGTTACTCGCTCTCTCTCGAATTGCCTGTAAGAGAAGGAGCTAACTATCGTGAGGTGATGGAAGAGGCTTTAGTAGCTCAAGGACTGTCAAAACGGGAATTTCAAGTGAGAGAGCTTTCTCCCTCCAACTGTGTAAAAATCCTATTGGGAAGAAGAGTGGATGGAAAGGGCTATCCCTTCTATCAGATGCCCTTACACACTGAAAATCGTGAGGCGACCTACCCCTACCAAAACAACCCGCGCGTGGCGTGGATCGTTCATGCATTGCAGGCAAAACAGATCATGCTATCTCCCCAGGTTCTCAACCATTTAGATCAACATTGGACAAGCGTCGGAGGGCAGATTTCAGGGTCGATGCGCCGTAGCGCGTCGATCGGCCTTTTATTGGCTTTGGTATGCATTCTATGTTACATCACGCTTCGCTTCGAATTTAAATATGCAGTGAGCGCGACGATTGGTTTGGGCATCGATGTGCTGGCGACGCTCTCTCTAACCTGTCTTTCGCATATGGTGGGGGTGCCTGTACAGATTGACCTTCATACCGTGGTTGCCTTGATGACTATCATTGGCTACTCGTTGAATGATACTATCATCATATTCGACCGCATTCGCGAGGATGTCAAGGCCAAGAAAAAGAAGGCCTTTAGAGAGATAGTGAACCAGGGATTAAACCTCACCCTCAGTCGAACCCTGATGACTTCTGCAACGACTTTAGTCGTTCTGTTGGCCCTTCTGACGTTGGGAGGGGAAGCAATCTTTAGTCTCTCTTTTGTCATGGTCATTGGCGTCTGTTTTGGAACTTTTTCCTCCCTGTTTCTAGCCGCACCTCTCCTTCTCTTTTTTCATCAAAGAAAACGCGTGTCGAAGAAATGCATAGCAAGTTAGGAGTTGAGGTTTAGAGATAGCGTGCGCCCATTTTTTCTTTCTCCAGATCTTTTACGGGCCCATCCTCAAATCAAGGTTGGCCTCCTTTTTCTTCGCGGGGTTTCCCACCCTCCCCCTCTGTCTCCACTGATTCAGGCCTGCCACACACTCTCTCAACAGATTCAACAAAATTACTCTGCCCTTGCTCCTTCCTCTCTGATGATGACCCTCGATCGAGACAAAATGGTTTCGTTATGGAAAAAGCATGCTTGTGCCCCTCTTTCTTCGTTCGAACCCTTGTTGCACGATCTTTCTAGAGGGATCACGATGATCGAACCCCACCTTATCCTTAACCTTGCAATGCTCGTTGCCTTGAAACATCTGCTGCCAATCATGGGTTGTAGTCTCGACATCGTGCAGGGGAGTTTGATCTTCGATTTAACCAGTGGGGGGGAAGCCTTCTCTTTCTTGGGAGGAGAAAAGAGGAGTTTCGCACAACCTGGAGAAGGAGTCTTTCGGGACGAAGAGGGGATGGTATGCAAAAGTTGGGGATGGTATGCAAAAGAAAGGAAGGTTGCTACCCCTTCTAGTTCCCGCTTTATTTTTGCTTTAGAAGATAGAACAGGGGTTTCTCCTTCCCCAGTCCTCCTTCCCCTTTATGAACTGCACTCCCTTCTCGTTCCCCACTTTAAGGAATCTATTTCCCTTTATATGCTCTCCCCCCAAGAACCTGAAATCTCCCCCCGTACTGAGTTAACCCCATCCCCCCCTCTCCTTCCCTTGACCAAGCCTACTTATTGGAACGAAGAACCCTTTATGATCAGGCAGCGCAAGTTGCAGGAGATTCGCAAGCGAGGAATGAATCCCTACCCTCATCGATTCGTTTCAACAAGGGCCATTGGGGAGGTATGCAAGAGCCAGGAACATCTTCTGGTAGGAAGTAGTGAAGAGGCTTTGCAGCAAAAAACAGAACAGGTGGCGGTGGCGGGACGATTGATGCTCTTTCGCGCAATGGGAAAGAATGCGTTTGCCCAGATAGAAGATCATTCGGGGCGCATCCAACTTATGTGCAATCGAGAACACACTCAGGTCTCCTCCCTACCTAAAGAAGAGTTGCCTTTAAAGTTTATCGAAAAAGAGCTCGACTTAGGGGATATCATTGGGGTAGAGGGATGGCTGTTTCGTACCAAAAAGGGAGAGCTGACTCTGTTTGTCTCTTCTCTTACGCTTCTGTGCAAAGCCCTACTTCCTTTGCCAGATAAGCATAGCGGGCTGGTCAACCAAGAAGTGCGGCATCGCAAACGGTGGACCGATCTCATCGTCCACCCGCAGATTAGAGAACGATTTGCTATGCGTAGCCATATTTTTTCGATAGTTCGTGAATTTTTTCATCAGCAAGAATTTCTGGAGGTGGAAACACCTATCTTGCAAAATAGATATGGTGGGGCGGAGGCTTCTCCATTCGTTACTCAGTTGAATGCGTTGCATCAGACGGTCTACTTGCGTATTGCTCTTGAGATTTCACTTAAAAAGTTGCTCGTAGGGGGCATAGCACGCCTCTTTGAGATTGGAAAAGTCTTTCGAAATGAGGGCATTGACCGTACACATCATCCCGAGTTCACTATGTTGGAAGCGTATGCCTCCTATTGGGATGAAAGCGATATGAGGTGTTGTGTAGAAAAGTTGTTTGCCAAGATAGCAAACATTCTTTATGGAACAACATTGATCGGAGAGAGATATGATCGTCACCACCGCGCTCATCAAATCGACTTGACCCCCCCCTGGAAGGTCATGACGATGAAGGAGAGTCTTAAAGTATATGGCCATCTCGACGTAGATCTGTTGTCAAACGAGGAGTTATGCATGCATTTGAAGGAATCTTCCATCGATCCATCTCTTGTAGCAAGAGCGAGTAGGGGAGAATTGATCGCTTATCTCTTCGATGAGTTCGTCGTCGATCATCTAATTCAGCCTCATCATATTATCGAACATCCTATTGAGACGACCCCTTTTTGCAAACTGTGTAGAACTCCGCAAAGGGAGGGGGAAGAAATGGTAGAGCGGTTTGAAAGCTTTATTTTGGGGTATGAATTCTGTAATGCCTACTCGGAGCTGAATGATCCCGAGTTACAACGTCGATTGTTGGAAAAACAGAGAGAAAGGGGGGGAAGTGAAGAATTTTGTGTCGTTGACGAGGAGTTTCTCGAAGCTCTATGCCAGGGGATGGTTCCAGCGGGGGGAGTGGGGATTGGAATGGACCGTTTGGTCATGTTGTTCAGCAATGTGTCTTCAATTCGAGAAGTGCTCTATTTTCCAATAATGCGTTCAGATTCTTCCCATTTGGGATGAGTCTGTTTGGAAAAAGATCGACTAGAGGGGGCTTCATTTTTGGGTGGTGTGCTTCCATGGTTGCGAATTTCGCGAAACCGATCAAATTTTGCCAAAAAACGCATATTCTCTATGATGGGACTCTTTTGGAGGTCAAGCTCTTTGACCAAATGGCAACGATATGACGACAAAGATGAAGAGAAAAGAACAAAACGGTTTTTGGGGGGCCGTTTTCTTAATTGCAGGTTGTTGTGTTGGGGCTGGGATGTTGGGTCTGCCCCTAGTATCTCGACGATCTGGCTTTCTCTTATCCCTGCCTCCCCTTTTCATCGGCTGGGGGTATATGTACCTTTCTGGTCTGATGCTTCTCGAAGTATTTGCTGATGTAAAACAAAAGCAAGACTTGATCGGGTTGCTTACTCACTTTCTGGGAAAGTGGGGTCGGTGGGTTGGAACTGCGCTGTTTTTATTTCTGTTTTATTTGATTTTAACCGCCTATTTCAATGCGTTTAGTTTGTTGGGAGAAGAGTTGTTTCGATCTTGTTTTCATTTGTCCATCTCAAGGTCCTCTTGTACCTTTATTTGTTTCATTTGTGTGTTTTTGTTGTCTCTTCCACCTATCCGGACAATTGATTTTTTCAATCGCTGTTTGGTCATATGTCTTATCCTCTTTTTTATTTGTTTGGTCATTCTGGGTTCTTTGCGGGTAGAGTTAAACTGTTTGATGCGAATGTCTCATCCGCAACTGATCTTTGGAGCGATTCCAGTCTATATTTTATCTTTTGGATTTCAAAACCTGATTCCATCGATCTCTCACTATTTGAATCATCGTGCAAAAAAAATAAAGCGTACCCTATTTATGGGAACGCTGTTTGCCCTCCTGCTATACTTCATTTGGAATCTGGTCATTTTGGGGATGGGTTCTCTTAGTCATTTTGATCCACATCGCCAAGACCTAAGCGTTTTGTTTAGCATGCCTAAGGAGGTTCTTTTTTTTATGAAGGGGTTCTCCTTTTGTGCCCTTCTCACTTCTATTTTTACGGTCTCGGTGAGTTTTGTTCATTTCCTCGCCAATTCCCCCCATAGAAAGCACTGTTCCCTATTTGCTTTGATCGCACTTCTACCTCCGACGCTATTTTCTTTGTTCAATCCAAATCTTTTTCTTATCATCCTGAAGGTTGCAGGGGGGATAGGAGCTATCGGTTTGTATGGAATTTTGCCCTCTCTAATGCTATGGAAAAAGCGTTATCTTCTTTGTCACATGGGGAATCAAACCTTCCCCTTTGGGAAGGGAGTGGTGAGGGCCTTTCCCTGGATCTCCTTGGGCGTAATTCTCATAGAACTGTTTCAAGTGATGAGGGAGATGGTTTAAAGGTCAGTATGGCAAACTTCCGACCCACGCCGCAGAAGTATGGAACGGTCACAGATCTTGGGTTTGATCAGCCTGATCTCTCGAAACGATGACGCGTATCTCCGATTGTGACTCAGATAACCAAATCCTTTTTCCCTCGATTTCAACGAGATAAAGCACCGATTTGGGACTTAAGGGTTGCCTTTCAAGGACTTTCATTGATTTTAGGGACCCTCTGGTACACACGCGCCCGCGGGACAATCTTCGCAGGGCCCACATCGTCAAAAACAGTAGGCAGACAAAACCTAAAAGCAGAAAAATCGTTTTAAATAGATGGGCAGAATATAGGCGATCCACCGACTCTCCACCCTCCAGCAGGAGTGGATCTTTCCCTTCTGAGAGAATGGTTTCTTCTTGAGAACGGTTTTCGAGCTGAGTGGGTTGAGGGAAGGCTTGAGTCCACAAGAAAAAGAAAAGAAAAAAACCCTTCCAAAACGCGACCATGAACGGCCCCTCTCAACACACGGAGAATAGGGCGATTTTAGCACAAAAAAGTTTTTTTGCCCAGAGCTTTCTATTGAAAACAAATGAAAAGAAGGGGTAGCATGGTGGCTATGGAAGGTCAGACTGGTTCGATTGTTTTAGATATTGATGGTACGATCACCGATGGTGATCACACAATCCCTCTCGAAGTTGCTAATTACCTTCATCGACTGGTTGATCGACACTGGAAAATTGCTTTTGCCACGGGAAGGTCTCTCTCTTCTTCCTCGTTGGTCACTTCCTCTCTTCGTTTCCCCTTCCTCTTGGCTATCCACAATGGGGCAGAACTCTTCAAAATGCCGCAGAGGGAAAGCTTGCGTAAAAAACATTTTGGTCTCGATGTCGTGTTCGAGTTGGATCGACTCTGCCAAGAGGCCCCGGAGGATTTTATTCTCTATGTGGGCCATGAAAAGGGAGATGGATGTTACTATAGGCCGGATCAGTTTTCTGAAGGATTCCGAGGGTATTTTGAAGAACTTCAAAAGCTATCTCCTGGCCCTTGGTGTCCAATACGTTCTTTTGAGGAGGTTGACGCTTCAAGCCAGTTTCCTTTGGCTAAGTATTTGGGTTCATTGCCCTGCTTGTGCTCTTTGCAGGAGAAGTTGCGGTCTCTTGACTCTGTTCAGGTCAGCTTGATCCAAAACCCTCCGAACCCCTTCTGCTCTTTGTTGCTGATCACGCATAGGGAGGCCCATAAGGGGGCCATTGTTGAGTATTTGAAGGAGGAGGGCTTAATCTCTTCCCCTGTGATCGTCGCAGGAAATGATTTTAACGACCTTCCTCTTCTACGAGCAGGAGAGGTGAAGATTTCGATGGAGGATGCTCCGGAAGAACTGCGTGCTGCAGCAGACATTTTAGCCCCTTCCTCCTTAGAGAAGGGCATTATTCCCGCCTTAGAGAAGGCCATACGCATGGTGGATCCGTCATGGGGTCTCTCTCTTTAGCTAGATTAAGCTTAGATGCGGGCAAACGGTTGCAAAGCAGTTTTACGAAGTGGGTCCATCTCCGTTATGAAGGCCTTGGGGGAGAGGCCATCCCTATTTATGAGAATGTGTGTTTCGTCTTAGCTTTGTTGCGCGACCGACAAAAGGAGGGGATCGATGAAGCGGCTAGGCTGCTAGAACATCTGTTGCATTTTCAACTTCCCTCCGGGAACTTTCCCCTTTACCTGCACGAGTATCCTTATGCGAGCAGCCGTCCCTTAGCGATACATCTCCTTGTCCCCTTTTTTTGGATTGGTCTGTACTTTCTCCCTTTTCTCCCTCCTCCATTGGTTCAACGGTTTAAACGTGCGGTTCAGTCGCTTCATCAGTATGGTTTGTGTAGTGAAAGAGAGGCCCCCTTTCCCCCTTCTATTGCCCAAAAATTAAAGGGATTTGGACAAGAAAAGGGGGAAGAACTCCCTGTGTTTGAAACTTCCATAGATTGGGAAAATGGATTTCTCGCTGCTCAAATGTTGGGGCAGGAGGGAATGCTATTGGCTGAGGGGTTGAAGGTGTGGAACTCTCATTTGCGCACCTTTACGGGAAGACCTATGCGAGAATTTCAAAGGGGATTTAGATCTGAAGTGACCCTATTCGACCTCGCGATGGGAGAGGTGACAGGATGTCGTCCAAAGATGGAAGAGTGTCCTCTTCCTCTTCTGCTTCGTGCTTCTGTAATTTTTCCGATAAAAAAACCGATAATGGATTTGGGGAAGAATGCTGACTGGAGCTTTCAGGTGATGGAGGGGGAATCCAAAAAAGCTAGAGGATATCATTCTCTAAGGATTTTATGGGGAAATCACTCTTTCGTCTGTCAGACCCCGCAGCTGTGGATAGAAAAGTTGAATGAACATGGTTGTCTATTTTCCTATCCTGAGGGAGAATTCTCTTTAAAAAAGGGGGAAGAGCTTTCTTTCTACGTTGATCGTCAGCCGGGGGTTATCCCTCTGATTAATGGAGAACGAGCGACCCTCTTCCACTTGACAGACAGGGTTTCCGTTCGTTCTCCGACCAAAATGTTGCGCCTCTTTTTTTCCATTGCGGAAGGATTCGGAACATTTTGTGGTCACCTTCGCATGGGCAATCGGCCATCACAGCGCTTGACGCATGGGGGGACCGCTTATGATTGGCAGATCGTTCTTCGCACGATCAGACGCTCATCACATCTCAAAGTGCGATTGCTTTTCCATCTAGAAAACCATTCCTCTCCTTAGTTAAGATCGTTGCATAACCTCTTCCTTGTGAAGGTAAAGATCTGGCAAAGGCCCTGTTGAAAAATGGGAAGGCAGTGATAAAAACTTTCGAAACTGACCTAAAATAAAATGGCCGATCTACATCATAAATCACTGAAAATAAAAATAATGCAATTTAAAGCCTCCTGTTGAGGATTTAGTGCATATAGACCATAGACCACCTGCATCGAAAAATGCCATTTTCTCAACAGGCCCGTAAAATCTTTTCAGATACACAGAGAGCCGAAAGCAAGGCGATATGAGATGTCATTTTTTCTTTTAGGCGCGAATGAGCGAATTGGAAAGACAAATAAGCTTATAAAACTTTTCAAGCTTGATAACTGGGCCGTGTAGACAAATGTTTGAACAGTCTCCGCAAGAACGCGCTTTATTCCCTCGGGGGCAATAAATTCTCTATATTCAAAGCAAGTCTTATTGAGCCAGTGGAACAACTTGAGCGATATAGGGCTCGAGGAGGCTTTATGTGTCAGGTTGGATTTCATTTTATTCACGTGCTTTGAAGGGTAGAAACAGGGGTTTCGGATCATTCGATCCTTTGTTGATTCAGGAATATTCACATCGACCAGGGATTGGACAAAGTGCTTTTTGAAGAGATCAATGAACAACTTGAAAGTATGAATATCAAAGTGAAGCAAGCGGAATGTGCTATATTGGATGCGACGATCATTGAATCCTCAGCAAGACTAAGAAAAACACTCGTTGTTCCCGAGAAAGATCGTCAAAGAACAAAGAACTTCTCCTCTTATGGGCCTGTTGAGAAATGGGAGATGTCGACAAAATTTTTCAAGACTAACTTAAAATAAAAGGATTTGAGAGGTACAATTCGTTCATAAGCAATTGAGTACAAAGACTATGTTCAAATCCATACGAAAACAGGAGCAAGATATGTTTGAGACACCCATTGATGATTTAGTGTGTAAAGATCACCCTTATCGAAAGTTGCTACG
>Ga0209562_1000162_pt1 | contig 29127 bp, 39 predicted proteins | sample WorMetvacBELIZE2_FD_187399 | JGI IMG/M metagenome (GOLD analysis project Ga0209562, IMG submission 187399) | Marine gutless worms symbiont microbial communities from Max Planck institute for Marine Microbiology, Germany - Olavius vacuus BELIZE.2... | ecosystem: Host-associated > Annelida >... | reverse complement strand
TAGTACCTTCAAAGATGCACACAATCTTTCAAAATTCACAATACGTAGCAACTTTCGATAAGGGTGATCTTTACACACTAAATCATCAATGGGTGTCTCAAACATATCTTGCTCCTGTTTTCGTATGGATTTGAACATAGTCTTTGTACTCAATTGCTTATGAACGAATTATACCTCTCAAATCCTTTTATTTTAAGTTAGTCTTGAAAAATTTTGTCGACATCTCCCATTTCTCAACAGGCCCTTTATAGTATGCTATGGTTTTTCTAACAGAAATTCATTTATTAAGAACAACTAACACAAATATTATAATGTTGTTGCGGATCAGAAACTCATTGTCATCTGTTATGATCTTATCAACGAAAAGCCTACAGCGTAATTCTTTAGTTAACAAGATTCACCCTTGGGGAGGACACCGAGGCAACCGAGGGAGGGTCTGAAGTGAGAAAAGGAGAACAGGATAGGTCGTCTCTCTGCAACTTTTTCCGCTGAATCAGCTTTTGTACCCGTTCCTCTATTTGCGCAGATGCATCGGGAAGGTGTTTATACAGAAGATCCGCTAACTTTAGCAACCATCCCATTGAACACTGTTCTAGATAACTTTCCAGGCCCACCCCATCCTCATCACATAAAGCTTTGACGAACTTCCTTGCTGCGCCTACCCTCTTCGAGATCGTGGACTTTTCGTTGACTTCTTCAACAAGAGAAGCCACTAGATCAACGCAACTTTCACTCAAACCTTCCTGAAGAAAAGCAATCTTCTCATCTAAACTCCATTTTGCAAAAGAGGTATTCGTTAAACCCATTTCGCTCTTGGAGAGAAGATCGTTAAACTCTCTGAGGGTTGCATTTTTCTGGTCAAGGTTGTTGAAGTGGTCGTTAATCCTCGTGTAAACGAGAATAAGCATTGACGATCGGTTGAAGTGATGCGTAAAGGGAAGGGGGTTAATAATCCACTCGAGGAAGTCGATCACAACATCTGGTGGGATATCCTTCAACCATACGACGGTCGAGAAGATCTTCGAGGCTCGATTAAACCATGTCTTGATAAACACCATTTGAAGTTGAAAAGTTGGTAGATGGGCCACTATTTTTTTGCTCCAGCACAAAAAAAACGGTTTTTTCTCCGCCTCCCTGTTGTTCCAATGCGGATAGGGGAGCAAGCGATCATACATTCTGTTGATGTGGTAACTGATTCCCTCCGAACGCTTTCGCTTGTCCGGAGGAGATCGAAAAATGGAGAATAAATCCGGACTCTGAAGGAATTTTTCCAGTTCCTTCTCAGCATATTTCGCATTCTTACCACATTCGCAGCCTCCCGTATTTGTACGCGGACTTTTGCAGCAATGTTCTACGGAAGGTGGGATCATCTTCAGGAACACTGTGATGGAGTCCATGCATTGAGAAAAAAGAACACGATCCTCTGAAAACAACAGGGATCTATTTGATGAGAGAAGGGCAGGAAAGGAGAAGCGAGCTACCCTGACAACCATTCCTACCAGATTTAGTGAAGTAACGCCCCCTTGCCATAAGCTGTCAAACCTTTGGTGAAGGAAGTAGAAACGGATTTGGTTTAGAAAGTCGAAGATCGTTGAAATGAAGATCACTTCAACTTCCTCTATGTCACTTTCAGATGTCAAAGAGTCTTTCTTGATTGTGGTACATAGCTCTAGCTTCTTTTGCGTCTTCCTGAGTAGGGGGACCCAGGGTCTCAACATCAGCTGAATCATATGACCATCGGAACGACCGATGGGAAGATAGGTGCCTTCGATGCGTTTTTTTATCCCCCGGCTCAAACACCGCATGCGCCAGGGCTCGGATAGATAACGCACAATAAGGAGCCATATTTCCTCAGGCAAGCCTTCCAACGAAAGATCTTGGTCTTCCTGGAAAGTCGATCGAACAGAAGAATGTGAAGGAGCGCGAAAACAACACAAACTGCTCATTTATCAAATGTCTTCCCACAGGGACGGACTTGGACTACAACGCAAAATTCATTATAAAGAAAACATCAAAAAAACACAACAAATGATGAAAGGCCTGTTGAGCAAATAGCAGTTTTCGAGTAAAAATTTGAAAGATTACTAAGTCGATAAAAAGTGCGCGTTCACAAGAGTAGCAAATAGATCCGAAATATTCGGCCAAGCCACTATTCTTTTGGTACGACCGATAAACAGCACTAACTGAGCCTTCATTCTCGTCACTCCTGTCAAATTTCCTACAAGGAAGACAAAAAAATTTTTACATACTGTGGTTCTTTGGTTAGGAAGGTTAACTCTAAAGGACTGCCCAGATGGCGAAGAAAAGGGTGGGTCAAGAAAAAGAGAGCATTCTCTGCTTGGAGAAAAGTCTCATCATCTCGAAGCAGAAATGTGCTCGGCGGAAAGAAAGAATGTTTCAGCTAGAACAAGGGCGTGCTCACTTGATTTTTGTCTCCTTCTCCCCTATAAGGGTGAGCGGTATCCCTGAGCTCTATTGAGCCCCGGTCCCTCATTCCCTTCTGCCAGGAATCTTAACCAATATGGGCCAAAAAATAGGCAAAAAAATCTATAAATCCGTTCGGCGGACGATGAGTGTTTTCACTATACTGACCTGCCTATACTCATGCACCCACCCCAGCTCATCTCCCAAAAAAAGCAAAAAGGAAATGATAAGAATTGTCCCTATTCGGCGTCGTTCTCATGAGAAATCTGACCGAATCATACCCGATCTTCCCGTCCTAGCTCACCTCCCCCGCTACCCCTGGGAAAGTTTGGAAGAAGAATCTATCATCCCTGTCACTCGAGCATGGTTTCGCTGTAAGGGTATCGGTTCTTTGCCTCCTATCTTTATCAAAGGGCATGGCCGCTATCATCGAGATTGTGATGGGCTGCACACACACAGTTTGCCGATCAAAAATTATCGAGAGTTCATCTATCCTACCCTCATAGAATTGTTAAACCATGTGCAAAAAAAGACCCAAAAAAAAGTAGTGGTGACCTGCGGACATCGCTGTCCCCGTCACAACCTTTACGCCGACCCCGACCCATCCGCTCAAACCTCTAAACATCAAATAGGGGCGGAGGTTGACTTCTATGTAGAAGGGATGGAATATTCCCCAGAGAAGATCGTGAATGTGTTGATCGGCTATTATCAGACAGATACAAACAGCTCTTCCGCCACCCATTCCTCACTCAGCTGGGCAAATAAGGAGGTCAAAATCACGATCCACCGAGAAGGACAGGGAAGAGACCAAGATAACCAACACCCCTATCCCTATCTCACTATAGAACTTTTGTATGACAAGCAAAGTCGAAGACCTGTTCGCTATGCCTCACAAGAGGCAAACAGCCTCTACCGCTATGCCTACGAATAATCGCCTCCACCCCTTCTAAAGGAAAAAATAGCCAGGTCATCCCTCTTCTCACATCTACCCAGAACAATCAGAGATCCACGCACCCCTGCCCAATAATATGCTGAGACTTCTTCCCCTCTGATAACTCCCTTCATCTTTCTAGCTGAAAGATAAACCCCTCCGGGAAGTAAAGATAATATTCACCCTACTCTGCTACATAGTCTCTCATGATCCTCCGCTTTCATATCTCCTGCAAAAAAATATGAAAAACCGGTGCATAATCCCTGATTGGCCAACCTAATGTAAAAACCATGGGAATTCAAGTGGGGCCCCAAAATTTTGCAATAATTATAAGATTTTTATTTCAAACGACTTAGGTACATTTCTTCCTTTTCTATTTCTGTTGTGTTGCACGATTCGGTGGTCGAAAACAAGCTCTAGGGGGAGTGATGCAACGGCCCTATGACTATGTCGATCAAAACGATTGAGCGCTCCTTCACTTAAATAGCCGAATGTGATACGCATCCGAGCATAGGGGGCTCATCTCGAATATTTGATCATATGAAAGAATCCACTGCTGGCCTTTTGCTCCAAAAGGATCGAACATATCGAAGCTCCTTCACGATCTTCTGGGGAGGAATCGGTCTGTCCAAGGAGGAAAAAGGATCGACAGAAGATCGCTCGGGGAAATCTCTAATGGAGAAGAAACTTGAGTTTGGAGATTCCGTGCATCGAAGGGAGAACGCATGCTGTCTTTACTTTGTAAGGGAGAACGGTGGAGAGAACTACTCATTCATCTCTTGTAGATGTTTTGTGATCTGTTTGTAAATTCAAGTGATTAACAGGTTCGCCTTCAGTTTGTTAGGGAAATGGACTATCGCCTCTGTCATAGTCAACGAGAAGACAGGCGCATTGGGGAGAAAAAGATGTTAGGTCAATCAAAAAAATTTGCCTTTAAATCAGAAGCTCGACAAAAATTGTGCAACGGAGTGGAGCGACTTGCTAATATCATTGCCTCCACTTTAGGTCCCGGGGGAAAGAATATGAATCTACACACCGCTTGGGATGCAACTGCCTTTGCAAAATATGAAGACCAGATCATCGAGGAACTCAGACTGAGGGATCCCTACGAAGAGATGGGAGCCGCTATAGGAAAGGAAATGATTCGGAAGCTGAAAAAACAATCTGGCGATGGAACGGCAACGGGAGTCGTTCTACTCCATGCCCTGGTTAAAAAGGGAATCGAACAGCTCAGCAGCGGACCTAATCCTCATACCATACAGAGAGGCATGCAGAAAGCGGTCGATCTCATATCAAAAAAGCTAGATCAGTTAGCGGTGTCTGTGCAAGAAACCGGAGAGATACAGGATATGAACTCTGCACTTATACCGGAAGAACTGTTAGCTGAAAGGCTCATCGATCAAGCAATCAAAAAAGCGGGGCCTGATGGCATCATCTTCATCGAAGAAACAACCGAAGGGGAAGCCTCTGTTGGGGTAGCGGAGGGGATCACCTTCAGACAAGGATACATTAACCCCTATTTTTGCTCAGATCATGAGGATCTGGTCATAGAGATGGAAGAGGCCTACCTACTTCTCACAGATCAGACCATTTCTTGTGTGCAGGAAATTCTCCCCCTTTTACAGTTCATCGCCATAAAAAAACGCCCATTGATAATCATCTCTGAGAAACTCGAGGGAGTTGGTTTGGCTACACTCATCATGAATCAGATGAATCATCGAATGCCGGTGTGCGCTATCGAAAGCCCAAAGTGTAAAAAAGAATGGCAGAAACTCCTGATCGACCTCGAAATGTTGACCGGCGCAACTCTCATTTCAAAGGAAAGGGGAATGGCTTTAAGGAGGATCAGCGTAGAGCAGCTAGGACAGGTGAATCGCGCTAGAGTGACGCAGAACCAAACCATTTTAATCAATAAAAAAAACAGATCAAGAAAAACGCATAAAGGGATCCAAGAACGACAAAAAGAGTTGGAAAGAAATCCTATTGAAAGGCGAGCTAAAGAGAGAAAAAAAATAGTTGCCCCCCTTCAGGAGATTGTGACCATTCGGATTGGAGGGAACTACTCAAGGATCGAAATTCAACGGATAAAGCAGAGGTTAGAAAAAAGATTACGCCTCATGCATGTGGCAAAAGAAGGAGGGATGGTTCCAGGGGGAGGCATTGCACTATTGCGGGCAGGTCAACAGGTAGAGAAGGAAATCCTTCACCTTCCTCCAGAAGAAAAGATCGGAGCCCGCATTGTCACAGAAGCCTGCTCTACTCCCTTCATACAGATTGTAAAAAATTGTGAGCTAAACAGCACAACAATATTAGAAGAGGTTCTCAAAAAAGAAGATCGCTATGGTTTTAACGCATTGACCTCAAGAGTAGAAGATCTCATCTCTTCTCAAATCGTTGACCATACCCTCATCATAAAAAATGAATTGAAATTTTCCCACTTTGCTGCAACACTCATCCTCATGTCGGAGGTGTTAATCGCGGCTGATTAAACAGACTACAGTTTGTAATCCGTCTGACATATGGAAGGCTTTTTTGATTGACGGAAATAAATAGGCATGTGTCTGTCTGAGAATGTGGTGGTAGCTTGCTGAAGAGCCGATTTTTGTTCCTTCTACTGATCGTGTGCCTTCCCCTTCCAGCTTTGTCAAAGGTTTTTTCTTGGAAAGATCTTCTAGACAAAGTGGATCGATCTATCACCAGCCATCAAAAAAAATATCAATTTTGGCACAAGCAAAGCTTGCAGACGCATATGACCCGAGGGATGGCGGTACAATGTGAAATGAAATATGGCTTTGCCAGCCAGGGATGGGGCCTATTCTACAAACATTACCAAGGCCGGATCATTCAACGCCTTCCCCTCCTAACTCTCGGATTAGGATACCGCTATGTCGATCAACTATATCAAAATGTTGCAGAAAAAAAGTGGCAAAATCGACATATCCCCCTCGCGGATGTCACGGTCACCCTAGGAGGAAGAATATGTTCCCTACAAAATCGTTGTCGACTCCTCTATCAGATTAGGTCTAAAGATCATATGCAAATGATATATTGCAATCGTACAAGGGTCACCTTACCTTGGGTCATTCCCGCCCTCCGGTGGCCCATTTATCTTTTTGACGAACTTTTCATCGGAAAGGATAGGAAGGTTCATGAAAACCGATGTGGAGCGGGCATCATCTGTTCCTTAGGCCGCCACATCCAAATTCATCTTGCCTATCAATATCGAATGGAAAAACAATTAAACGAAGAATGGGACCGATGTAATCTGTTTTCCCTCTATATGTACAGTTCCTTCTAACCCGCGACTCCGGCGGCTTCCCCTCTATCCTATTCTCCTAAAACAGAGCGCTCTCCGACCACAATCCTACCCCTCACCTCTAGAGCCATCACGTAGCAAACGAACAATCTTCGCATGCTGATCGGCTTAAAAGAAGATAAGAGGCCAGACTTTTGTAAGTCAGGCCTCCTCTGAAGCTACAGGCTGAGCCCCTTGGAGGTATTCCAAAACGCATTGAAGACTTCCATCTCCACGACGCCTTTTTGTGCGGACAATACGCGTATACCCTCCGTGACGTTCCCCAAAACGCGGAACAATCTCGTCAAAAAGCTTTCGCACAACAAGACGATCGAGATTGTAGGGCGAAAGATTTCCCCCTTTAGCCATACGAGCCTCTTTGGATGAAAGGGGATTATGACGAACCATCAGCTTGGCAATCACATCACGACGACAAGCTAGCGTCCCCTTTTTGGCTAGGGTAATCAGCCGATCCGCATGTCTCCGCAGTTCCTTCGCCTGCGCCAGGGTAATTTCGATACGCCCATACCCGATCAAAGATTTCAGCATATTGGCGATCAGACATCTGCGATATGAGCGATTGTGCCCTAATCCACCTCTACGCTTACGATGGTTCATGATTCCTCCTGTTTATTTTGGCTCTGGAGGTAATCACCAATCACCTGTTCGATGTTCCCGGAATGAATCCCAAATTTGGACAAATCCATCTCCAAATGCAACTCCATATCCCCGAGCTTGCTCTTAATCTCATTCAAAGACTTTTTCCCAAAATTACGAAACTTCAACATCTCTGCCTCTGGCATCAACACAAGATCCCCCACAGTCTCCACACCAGCATGTGACAGACAATTGGCGGAACGGACAGAAAGCTCTACCTCGCTAATTGGCAGGGATAGCTTTGATAATAATCGACCACAGTCCGCACTTAATTCTTCTTCTTCTTGTTCAAAGGCAAGTTCATGAAGCTTCATCTCGTCAAATATGGATAGATGCAAAGAAGCAATTTGAGCTGAGAAAGTCAGCGCCTCTTCTGGCCGCACCCTACCATCCGTCGTAATCTCAAGGACCAAACGATCATAATCGGTATCTTGTCCAACCCGTGTTTTTTCCACAAAATAGTTGACTAAACGCACAGGAGAATAGGCCGCATCAATAGCAATCTCACCCTCTAACTTGTTGGCAATCGTCTGCCGCTCAGAGGGTACATATCCCCGACCATACCCTACCTTTAGATCAAACCTTTTCTGCATGGGCTGTGTCGTATTAAAGAGCACATGTTCCGGATTGACAACCTCAAACTCGCACTCTCCGATCAAATGTTGCGCACTCACTACAAACTGCCCCCCATGCTGATCAAGCATCTCCTGGGTAATCTCTAAAGTGCGGGAAAGCATCAAAGGAGAACGGCTATCCTGATTTTCCTCCAAAGGCAATCTTCTCAACAAAACCCCTTTAAAATTCAAGACGATATGGATCATATCCTCCACTATCCCCTCGACCGCCATATATTCGTGAGGAACTCCCTCAATCCTGATCGAGATGAAAGCAGGAGCTTCCAAACATGTGAGCATCACACGGCGCAACATATTGCCCAACGTATGGCCAAAACCTCGCTCAAAAGGCTCTGCGGTACAGCGGAGAAAGGTCCCTGACTGACCTACCCCCTCATCCACCCTGACCTTCGAGGGCAACTCGAACTTATGATATTTAACAGGCATACCTCTCCCTTATCTCAATCTCTGCTCACACCCGCCTTCGCTTTCTGGGACGACACCCATTATGGGGGACGGGGGTGCAGTCTTTGATCAAGGTAATCACCAACCCAGAACTTTGCAACCCCCTCACCGCAGCCTCCCTACCCGCACCTGGACCTTTCAGAAAAACCTCTAACTCCTTCATCCCATACCCCTTCGCAATATGCGCAGCGTCCTGCGCCGCTACCGAAGCGGGAAAGGCGGATGACTTCCTCGACCCTGAAAATTTCGCTTTGCCCGCGGAAGACCAAGCAATAACTTTCCCGGAAGGATCGGTAATCGAAACAATGGTGTTATTAAAAGTCGCTTTCACATGGGCGATCCCGCTTGGAATCGTCCGAGTCACCTTCTTTCGGACCTTTTTTGATCCCTTCTTACCCACCGCTTCCTTTGACTTATTCTGCTCCGGCCTCGCCAAAATCTACTCTCCTTTCGCTAAAGAGTTGTCCCACCAAATCAACCTGGACCTGGTGCGGATTTCTTTCCCGCAACGGTCTTCCTTCTTCCTTTTCGAGTTCTAGCATTACAGCGCGTCCTCTGCCCTCTTACAGGAAGGCCAGAACGATGCCTAATCCCTCTGTAAGAGCTGATCATCATCAACCTTTTGATGTGATTATGTACTCTCCTCCTCAAATCCCCTTCTACCATATATTCAGAAGACAGCAGAGCATTCAATTGAGCGATCTGCCCATCATTTAGATGGCGAGCCCGCATATTCGGATCTAACTTCAATCGGTCAACGATCTTCTGAGCACTCACAAGACCAACCCCATAGATATAGGTCAAACTGATGACTAACCTTTTATTCCCAGGAACGTCCACACCGATTACTCTAGGCATATCTTCACCCTTTTTGCCTGACAAGAAGCAGGCGCCATTCTACCCAAAAAAAGTATTAAAAGCAACCCTCTATTTCCTCCCCTCTCTTCACCGAGACCAAAAAAATATTCTGATCTTTCAAAGAGATCTTTTTTACGCAATTCCATCACTCGCTACATCCTACGCACACCCCCTCCTCTCTTCATCAATCCATCATACTTTCTCACCAATAGATGAGACTCGATCTGCTTCGTGGTATCTAGGATGACGCCTACTAAAATCAACAGAGAAGTGCCACCCAAGAATTGAGTCACTGTGGAACTTACCTTCAATATCCTTCCCACCAAGGTAGGAAAGATGGCAATGACGGCTAATAGAACAGCGCCTACTAAGGTAATACGATTCATCGTTTTCTCCAAGAATTGTTGGGTGAGCTTGCCCTGCTGAATTCCAGGAATAAAGGCTCCATTCCTCTTCATATCCGATGCGATCTGCTCCGGATGAAATTGTGTAGCTGTCCAAAAATAGGTAAAAAAGAGGATTAAAAGCACATAGAGCAGTGTGTAGACCCAACTGTCCGGGGATAACCAGGAAGCGATTGAGGCCAACCATGTCTCTCGACTCAAAAATTGGGCAATGGTCGCGGGAAACATCAAAAAAGAAGAAGCAAAGATGACGGGAATCACACCTGCATAATTAATCTTTAGGGGAATGTGAGAAGATCCCCCCTGCGCTTCATGTCTTCCCACAATACGACGCGCATGTTGAAGGAAGATTTTCCTTACCCCCTGGATCACCAAAATGGTACCGATAATCACCACAACAAATAAAATAGATAGAACAATCAGAGAGGAGAAGGTCAGCTGTCCCCTTTCCTGAGAGTCCAGGTTCAACTGCCTAAGGATCATCACCATTGTCCTCGGAAGCGAAGAGAGGATTCCAATCGCAATCACCAAACTGATCCCATTGCCCACCCCTCTCTCAGAAATTTGTTCCCCTACCCACATAAGGAATAGAGTCCCCGTCGTCATCGTTGCCATGACAACGAGATAGAACAACCAGGGGGCTCCAAAAAGTTGAGGACGAATGATCTCATTCACAATGATGCCAGGGTGAGTTTGATTCATTCCCAGAGCATACCTCGCCATCATGGAAGATTGAAACAAAGCCAAAAAGAGAGTCAATGCGCGAATATATTTGCCCATCTTTCTTCGCCCAAATTCGCTATTTTCACGCATCTCCCTTTGCAGGGAAGGAACGATCACCATCAAGATTTGCATGATAATCGACGCAGAGATGTAGGGAACTACCCCCAGAGCAACAACGGTCATCTGCGAAAAGGCTCCCCCGGAGAACATATCGACCAGTTGAAAAAGATTTTGCCCTCCTCCCGTCGCTTGTCGAAAGACTTTCACCATTTCGTCGCTGTGAATTCCTGCCACCGGAAGATAGGCACCAATACGACAGAGAAAAAGCATGAGCAACGTGAAAAGAACCCTTTTCTTCACCTCCTCAACTGTCATCATTTTTTTTAGAGTAGCCCACATAAAATCGGTCTCTACCTAGCCCTCACTTTTCACACGCTTGATCTCCTTCAAGGCACTTTTACTATACATATCCGCCTTGATAAGAAGGTTTCTTGTCAATTCCCCTCCACGAGCCAACACCTTAAAACCTCTTCTCAATCGATAGAAAGGCACCCCCTTGTCAACCAATGCACCCACATCGACGATCTCTCCCTCCTCGAACCATTCATTGAGTTGATCAAGGTTGATCGCAAAAATAGGCTTTTTGAACCTCTGGTTAGAAAACCCTCGATAGGGCAGCCTTCGGTATAAGGGCAACTGCCCCCCCTCGTGACCAAATCTCCTCTTATACCCAGAACGAGACTTATCCCCTTTCTGTCCGCGACAGCTCGTCTTGCCCCGATTAGATCCATCCCCCCTTCCCACTCTTTTCCTTCTCTTGTGCGAGCGGGGCGCGCTCCTCAATGCGGACAATCTCATCTCACTTCCCCCTCAAATCTAGCGCTTCCTGCCTTCCCTTCAACTCAGACAAAGCCTTGACTACTGCGCGCACCTGATTAACGGGATTGTTAGAACCCAAGCTCTTCGCGATCACATCTCGCACTCCCCCCACTTCGAGCACAGCACGCACTTGAGATCCCGCAATCACCCCCGTTCCCTCTTTCGCAGGTTTTAATAAAATCTTCACTCCATCCCATTTGACCAAGACCTCATGGGGAATCGTAGTCCCATTCAGTTCAAATGAGACCAAATTTTTTCTCGCTGAAGCTGCACTCTTGCGAATCGCATCAGCCACTTCATGCGCTTTCGAAAAACCAATTCCGACCGTGCCATGACCATCCCCTACAATCAGCAGAGCAGAAAATCTAAATTTTCGCCCTCCTTTGACCACCCTTGCACACCGGTTAATGTAGAGTACTTTCTCCTCCAATTCGACCTCGTCTCGCTCTTTTTGCTCTTTGCGTTTTATTGACATATTCCCGAACTCCTTCAAAATTTCAATCCCGAACGACGAGAGCTTTCTGCAAGTTCCTCGACGAGCCCATGATATTTGAACCGTCCTCGATCAAAAATGACTCGATCGATCCCTTGTGCCTTAGCGATCTCCGCAATCTTCTCTCCCACAAGACGCGCTCCCTCTTTAGACCGCCTACCACGAGTTCCTCCCCCAATCTTGGACAATGTGCTCGCCGCCCCCAACGTGATTCCCTTCTCATCATCTATCAACTGAGCACGGATATGTAATAAACTTTTATGCACAGAGAGGCGTGGACGGCCCGCGGATCCTCTCAACGTTTTCCGCACTCGCAACGCCCTTTTCTTGCGCACTTCCCGCAATAGCTTCAACCGATGGCCATTCATCTATTTCATCCCCTTCGCGCTCTTCCCCGCCTTTTTGCGGACAAATTCATCGACATAACGAATCCCCTTCCCTTTGTAGGGTTCCGGGGGACGCATCGCCCTGATGGAGGCAGACAACTGCCCCACAACTTGCTTATCCATACCGCTCACCTCAATTGACACGTTCTGGTCCACTTTGACTTGAACCCCATCGGGAATCTTAATGTACACTGGCTGAGAAAAACCCAACTGCAATTCTAACATCCCCTCCTTTAGGATCGCTCGGTAACCAACCCCGATCAACTTTAACACCTTCTTAAAGCCTTCACTGACTCCAACCACCGCATTGAAAAAAAGGGCATAATGCAATCCGAATCGAGCAAAAGAGAGCGAAGAATGTTCCTCATATTCGATATGTACCTTCCCCTCATCAAGACTCACACAAAACCCCTCAGGCAATTGCAGAATATGTTCTCCTTTGGGTCCAACCACCCTCACCCTCCTTCCCTCCGTCTGCACGGAAACCGACTCGGGAAGGGAGATAGGAGCCTTTTTTAAACGAGACATGACAACTGCCCCTTCGCGGAAACAATCAGGACTACCATACTATACATAGGAGTTCCCCTCCGACCTTCAAAGAGCGCGCCTCCTCCCCATCAATCACACCAGAGGAGGTGGACAGAATAGCTGTTCCCAATCCACTGAGCACCCGAGGAACTTCTCGATATCCCACGTAACATCTTTTTCCTGGTTTGGACATGCGCTTCAGTCCATGGATCACACTCTCCTGTGTCTGCCGTCTATATTTTAAGAAGACTCGAATCCTACACCCCTGTTCGTCAACCAAACAGTGACGAACATAACCCAATCGTTCCAGAACTCCCAAAATCGACCGGTTCAGCTTGGAATAGCCAACATCCACATATTTGTGCCTAGCCTCTTTAGCATTGCGCACTCTGGTCAAACAGTCCGCAATCATATCAGAGATCGCCATCGATCATTCTCTCCTCTTCATCTTTCATGCCTTTTTTGAAAAGGCAACCCCAACAGTGCTAGCAATTCCAAACCATGTTCGGGATCTCTAGCATCGGTCACAAAGGTTACATGCATTCCTTGTTCCCTTTTAACCTCATCTAAATTCAATTCAGGAAAAACTTGGTGATCCTTGATCCCCAAAGTGTAATTCCCTTTCCCATCTCCCCGTTTCTTAAAGCCTCGAAAATCAAGAATGCGAGGACAAACGATGTGAACAAAGCGGTACATAAAATCATACATTCTCTTTCTTCTCAAGGTCACTTTTAGGCCTATCGCCTGCCCTTTTCTCAACTTAAAATTGGAGATCGAATGCTTTGCTCTGGTCAACACCGGTTTCTGCCCAGAAATATCTGCAAGCTCCTTCATGCAAGACTGCAGAATGGCTCTATCTTTAAGCGCTTCGGACACACACATCGAAATCACGATCTTCTTCAGGGAGGGAACGCACAAAGGATTTCGATAACCAAACTTTTCTACTAGGCAGGGTTTAACCTCCTCTTCATATTTTTTCTTCAAACTGGACATTCTTCCTTCCCATCTCGATCGACCCCTCCAGACTTTCTCAATACACGGTACTCCTTCTTCTGACCCTGATCAACGAATGAAAGAATCTTCCCAGATCGAGATTGCCCCTCTCGAACCTCTGCCGAAAGGGAGATCCTTTCTCCATTATTATCGCAAAGTGCCACGTTGGAAATGTGAATTGGCCGCTCTGCAGAGATAATACCCGACTGACCCTCTTGACTTCTTCGCTTCATATGACACTTGCGCACGTTGACCCCCTGGACAAGGATCTTATCTCCCTTTCTGGCAAGAACATCTCCCATAATCCCTCGGCTGTTTCCAGAAATTACCACTACCTTATCCCCCTTCTTAATCCACCTATTTTTCATAACCTCTCCACTAAATCACCTCAGGAGCTAAAGAGATAATCTTGAGAAATCCCCTATCCCTCACCTCTCTCGCCACCGGGCCAAAAACACGCGTTCCCCTAGGATTTTGCTTGTCATCAATCAAAACACAACTGTTGTCAAAAAATTTCAAGAGCGATCCATCTTTCCTCTTCCTCGAGTAACGTTTAGCGCGGACAATCACTGCCTTGACTACGGACCCCTTCTTCACCTCAGATTTAGGATCCACCTCTTTCACTGAACAAACGATCACATCTCCTACATAGGCATAGCGCCTCCGGGTCCCACGCAATACCCTAAAACATTTCACTCTCTTCGCCCCGCTATTATCAGCTACTAACAGTTCCGTCTCTTCCTGAATCACTATTCTCTTCCTAGCTTAATCTCTCTACGACCCGCCATCGTTTCAACCTCGAAAGAGGACGACTAGCCCGAATGCGCACGCGCGAACCCACTTCCACCCCTTCGTCTACGCAATGCGCATAATATTTTTTCCTTCTTCTTACCACCTTATGGTAACGGGGATGCGAAAGCGTACGATCGACCCCGACCACCGCTGTTTTAGCCATTTTCATAGAAATGACCACCCCCTCCTTGATTCTTTTCTTGCCAAGACTACCCACTACTCATACTCCTTGCTTTAAGCTCCTTCTCTCGGAGTATCGTCAACACCCGAGCACGCTCTCTCCTTTTCACCTTCAATTGGTGGGGACGCTCCAACCTCTTAGTCACTCTCAATTGGTTAAAAAGGGCAAAAATCTCGCGAGACACACTATCGTAGAGATCTTCTAACTCCTCGATGCTTCTTTCTCTTAACTCTTTCGAACTCAACGCACTATCCTTCATCTGACCTACACCTCCTCCACCCTCTCCACAAACCGAGTTTCGAAGGGAAGTTTTGCTGCTGCCTTATAAAGGGCTACTCGCGCGTCTTCCCAAGCCACGTTGGCTATCTCAAAAAGAATCCTTCCGGGGCGCACCGAAGCTACCCATTGATCCGTTCCTCCTTTACCCTTACCCATGCGCACCTCGGCAGGCTTTTTGGTCAACGGTTTGTCAGGAAAAATTCGAATCCACACCCTACCTCTTCTACTCAGGGAGCGAGTAATGGCCACCCGACACGCTTCAATTTGCCGACCCGTCACATACCCCCTCCCAAGCATCTGAATCCCATAATCCCCAAATTTGACAAACTGACCTGCTTTCGTCAGCCCTCGAAGCGATCCTTTCTGCTGTTTGCGAAACTTAGTACGCGATGGCAACAACCCCATAACCCATGGCCTCTAGTGATACTGTTCACCTTTATTAATCCACACCTTGATTCCAATGGAACCATAGGTCGTCTCCGCCCTTTCCGTAGCATAGTCAACCTCTGCCCTCAGGGTATGCAGGGGAACCCTTCCTCTTTGATACCACTCCTTGCGGGCAATATCGACCCCTCCTAGACGGCCTGAAACCTGCACCTTAACCCCCACCGACCCCGCATCGACCACAGCCTGCATAGCCTTTTTCAAGACCCAACGAAAAGGGGCCTTTCGCTCAAGCTGTTTCGCAATTCCCCCTGCAACCAACTTCGCATCCAGATCAGGACGTTTAATCTCGGAGACTTCAACCCAAACCTCTTTCCCAATCAACCGTTTCAAATCCTGTTTCAGCAATTCAATCTCCGACCCTTTTTTTCCGATGACTAACCCCGGACGAGAAGTAAAAAGGGTCACTTCCACCTTTTCGCTCATCCTTTTAATTTGGATCCGGGAGGTCCCAGCACACACAGGCTTTTTCAATAGGGTCTTTCTAATCAAGAAATCCTCTAATAAAAAAGGACCGAATTCTCGCTTGCTTGCAAACCACACCGACCTCCAATCCCTATTGACTACTAGGCGGAAGGCTGTCGGAGACCCTTTCTGTCCCATCTTCGTCTACTCCTCTTTCATCTTCCGGGGATCTACCTTCCCCACCGATACAGATAAATGGCTCGTTCTTTTCATAATGGGCACCCGTCTCCCGCGGCTTTGAGACTTCCCCCTTTTCATCATCGGCCCCCCATCAACCCGTACCTCACACACCCTCATCTCCCTCCGTTGTACTTGGTGTAGAGTTTCCGCATTCGCCAATGCACTTGCCAATGTTTTATAGAGCAATCTTCCCGCTTTATTCTCCGCAAATCTCAATTGATCCATCGCCACTTCTACCTTTTGATTGCGGATCACATCGGCCATCAACCTGGCCTTTCTTGGACTCACGAGCACATATTTGCTCACCGCTTTCCCGTAACACAACGGCCACATATTAACCCTTTTCATTTTTTCACGGGGTGACTTTTGAAGGTGCGCGTTGGGGAAAATTCCCCCAGCCGATGCCCCACCATATTTTCCGAAACGAATACCGAGATAAACTTCCGACCATTATGCACTTCAAATTCTAAACCAACCATGTCAGGGATGACCACAGATCTCCTTGACCACGTCCTAATCGGCCTTCTCGACCCTTCGTCCCTTCTTTTCTTTATCTTTTCCAGAAGGTGATGATCCACAAAAGGACCCTTTCTCAAGGACCTCCCCATAAGTCTACCTCTTCCTACGGTCTTTGATCAACCATTTGTTCGTACGCTTCTTAGAACGCGTGCGCAACCCCTTAGTCTGTTTTCCCCAAGGGGTTCTGGGGATATACCCATTTTGTTTCCCTTCCCCCCCTCCATGCGGGTGATCGACAGGGTTCATCGCCGTTCCACGCACGGTAGGACGAATCCCCTTCCAACGGGAGCGCCCAGCCTTGCCTTCTACCCTCAAACTATGTTCATCGTTAGACAACACACCGAATGTCGCGCGACATCGCTCATGAACCAACCTAATCTCCCCTGACGGCATTTTAATCGTGGCTAGACCTCGACTACGAGCCATCAATTTAGCGGATAGCCCCGCGCTCCTCACTAATTTCCCTCCCCTCCCAGGGTACAGCTCAAGGTTATGGACCGCAGAGCCCAAGGGCATATTCTTCAACGGCATCGCACACCCTACCTGAAAGGGAACTTTTTCTCCTGAAAAAATCTGATGACGAGGCTCCAAACCCTTTGGAGCCAAAATATATCTCTTCTCTCCATCCAGGTAGTGTAAAAGCGCAATATACGCAGAACGATTGGGGTCATACTCAATCGAGGCAACGTTCGCGGGAATATCATCCTTATCTCTCTTAAAATCAATTTCTCGGTAAAAGCGTTTATGTCCACCCCCTCGATGCCGGCATGTAATGCGCCCGTGATGATTCCTCCCGCTTATCCGCCTCTTGGCGGAAAGAAGGGATTTAAGAGGGCGAATCGCTACCCCCCCACCTTCAGCACGCGTCAGCTGCTGATCGCTGGGCAGAACCAACTTGCGTTGGCCTGGAGTCGTCGGACGAAACTTCTTTACCATACCTTTTCTACCTCTTCGCGATCATGCGCCATATTCTTCGAGCACATCCCCTTTCTCCAAAGTGACCACAGCCTTTTTATAATGATGAGTATATCCCACATACCCTTTCACTCGCCTCTTCTTCGGTTTCATTCTGATTGTATTCACCCGACATACCCGAATATTCTGATCCCGATACAACCACTCAACCGCACGAGCAATCTCTCTCTTATTTGCCATCACATGGACCAAAAATACATATTTAGGAGTCTCACAAGCTCTTAAACAACGGTTGCTCTCTGCCTGACGCAACCCCTCTAAGACCCTCGTTTTCTCGGTCACATACCTCGATTTCACCACCTGACAGGGAGTCCCTCTCCGACTCTTTCTAGCTAACTCTTTCATTCCCTCTTTCCTCCCTTCATCATAGCCGTGAATTGTGGATAGGCCTTCTCCCCCAGAATCACCACGCGATGTTTGATGACATCATATCCATTCACCCGGGTCACAGCGACCGAAGAAACCTTTGGTAAATTGCGCAAGCTCAGACAAAAAGCAGGCCAAGAAGAAGAACTCACCCCATCGTCGTGAAGAAAAAGAACCCTTTCCTTCCCTATTCCGATCCTTTTCAAAAAGCGCGCAACCACCTTCGTCTGAGGCTTTTCCCACTCTTCGTCTTGCAAAAGATAGAGAGCCCCCTCCTTCAATTTCTCCCCAAAAAGATAGCGAATTCCCGCTCTCCTCTCCTTTTGATTGACTTTTACTTTCTGATTAAACTTGGGTTTAGGCCCAAAAACGATCCCTCCTCCACGGTATTGGGCCGCTTTAATCGTCCCCTGACGCGATCTTCCCAACCCCTTTTGCCGCCGCGGCTTGAAATTGGAATGGTTAACCTCAGAACGTCCCTTGGTGTTTGCGCTCCACTGACGGCGATTCTGGAGAATGGCTACCAAGTATTGTTTGATGGAATACCTCTGACAAGAAAACTTGGTCCACCCCTCATCGAAAGACACTTCATCGACCACCTCCCCCAATAGGTTATACTTCCTCAATGTGGACATGATCCACACCCTCCTATCCGCTTGACAGACTTTCTGCAATAGAGAAGCCCCCCTATCATCCCAGGTACACATCCCCTCAGGATGAGAAAAGCCTTATCGACATTAATCTTTAACACTAACAACCCCTCTACAGTCACCCAATCACCCCCCATCCTTCCCGGTTTTTTGGTCTGAGGCAAGCAACGACCCGGGGTACTCCGCATTCCGGTTGAACCGGCAGCCCGATGAAATTTGGAGCCATGAGACGCGGGCCCGCCGCCGAAATTATGTCTCTTCATGACCCCCTGGAAACCCTTGCCTTTTGATCGACCACAGACATCCAGATACTCCCCTTCCTGAAAATATTCTACTCCAATCTCCTGGCCGACTTGGTATGCGTCCACATTGGGAACCCTAGACTCTGCAAGGGTGGACATCGGCTTCACTTGCGCAGATTTGAAGTGACCCGTCAGAGGCTTTGTCAACTTCCTTTTCTTAGAGGGAGGGAGAGGGTCAGTTCCCAATTGTACCCCTTGATATCCATCCTTTTGCTGAGTTTTTAACTGCACGACCACATGTTTTTCGAGGACGACCAATGTACAAGCGGACAACACTCCCCCCTCATCAAATATCTGGGTCATCCCCCTCTTCCTACCCATCAGCTGCAAAGACATACCTTATCTCCTTGACTGTTCTTCATCCTCTTCCCTCTCACCGGTCTAATCAGTCCCAAACAGTACCCTAATCGACACGCACAAGCCACCCCCGCTCCTTGCCGGAGACAACCCACACCGCCGTTTCACAACAAATATAAGGAATGACCCCGCTCTCCCCTCGCCCTCGAGAAGGAAAACAGGAAGAACACCTCTCTCGACCTCCTTCTCACTTCACCATCACGCCAGGAGGCTCACACGGAGGAGAGTAACGCATTCCTATATTTTAAACAATCCTGATTTTTCAATTTTCCCGACTGATCTAAAATCACGGAAAAGAAAGAAAAGAGATAGTGACAACGGCAAACCCTGATTAGGGAAAAAAGACTAGCCCCCCCTTCGTAAGGAGGGAGGCTGTTTATAACCGGTCTAACAGCGGAAATCTCCCCAAACGGGAAGTGTTTTCAATCGAGCCACGATGTGGGTCGCCTCAGTAAGATTCTCATTGATCGCAATGCGTTCCCCTTCTCTAAGCAATTCCCCCATACGCTTCCCATCGACTACCCCTTCTCCTCTCAAATCATAAGAAGTTAGGAAGGGAATACGATGGCGAAGATGAAAAATTGCACGTTCTAAACGTTCTTGACGTTCTCGATGTTGCTGCATGAAGAAGGGACGCTCCTCGTTTAAATGCAGAGAGAAGATATGCAAGAGAAGCGAAGAGGATGGATGGGCATAAAAGTGGGCCCATTGGTGCAGATCAGTCGCCTCCTCTTGTGTTTGTAGTGTCTTCCATGTTTGAGAATGGAACAATACAAAGGCACGCTCTTGCCGAGATAATTTAAACCGGTCACACAATCCCATTTTCTCCTCCACAGAGCTGTCAAGAAAGAGCTCTAATATCTTAGCAATTAGGGGGGATTCAGGGGGAAAGAAAGTAAGGTAGGCACATCGCCTCTTCACCTCTTCGAGAGAGGTTCCTTCAAGGGTAGGAAAAATGGTGGAGAGCAGCCCAATTCGGTGCAATGAAACGATGAATTGTTCAAGCCGATCTTCTTTGCCCATTTTCTGGAATTCAGTCCAAACTCGTTCATAAGACACTGCAGGAAATAGAGCAGAAACATGAGCACGAATCGCGTTCCATGTATGCTTCTCAATAGTAAATTGAAAACGGCTAGCATACCTGATCGCTCTCATCATGCGCAAACGATCCTCCAAAAATCTTTGATGAGGGTCTCCGATCGCGCGCACGAGATGGTTCTTCAAATCTTCTAGACCTCCAACATAGTCTAATACTTGATGGGAGAGGGGGTCATAAAACATCCCGTTGATCGTGAAATCACGCCGCATCGCATCTTCCCTTGGAGTAGATACGAAAAGGAGCTGAGAGGGATGTCTTCCATCGACATAGAGCTGGTCTTGGCGAAATGTAGCGACCTCAAATCTCATTCCCTCTTCGACGACGATGACAATGCCAAAATGGACACCGACGGGGATCGTATGTGAAAAGAGGCGTTGCACCTCCTCCACAGAAGCACTAGTCGCAATATCAATGTCATCTGAGTCGATTTTCATGAGGTGATCGCGAACCCATCCCCCCACAAAAAGTGCGATAAATCCATGAACGGATAACCTTTTGACAAGGCGACACCCGACCGCGAAGGGTGTTGTTTGGTCCCCAACACTCATATGCGGCAATACATTGTAACCGCCTCTGCACAATGAAGACTAAAGACAGATAAATCATGGATTGTCATGGTACCCAATGCACCAAATCACAGATCTAATCACAATGCAGTTCCAGGATCCGTTCATCTTTTGACTCTACTTATATGCGAACAATGTATCACAATATCGGTTCCAAGAAAAGTGGTGCAATGACTTTACAGTGAAGTAGAGGTGCTTAACCCCAATCCAGATTCGGAAAATTCTTCCTCTCTCAACACACTCTATAAAATGTTAGATATGTTATTTCCCTTAGGGATTCTTCACACAAAAACTATCATTACGCATCAGATTGTGGTCCTCGTCGAGGTCCAAGTTTGTCTCCTCTAATCCGGAGTCGCTACTACCGGAGTCGCTACTACTTGAGGGAGAGGAAGCACGGGCTACTAATGAAATCTTCTGTTGTTTAAGAGCGGCCGGCATATTCGACAATCTAGTTATAAGCTGCTCCAATCTATCGCCTTCCTCCAAGCGGTCTACACCTACATCCTCCGTGGAGGATAATATCCCCAGCCTTACAAATTGAGCATTTATCTCTTCTAATGAGGCCAATAGAGCTATGAGTTGACTGCAAAGCATCTTTTTCTGCTCGTTTATCTGAGCTTGTTGCGACTGCATTTCTTCCTGCTCCTGAAGCCTTGCCTCTTCCAAATCCTGTTGCGCCTGTAACAATTGATCCTCTAGGTTGCGCATGTCCCTATCCAACCGGGACTTTAGCTCATTCCACTTCTGTTGATCATCCCGTCGTGCCTTCTCTAGCCCCTCATTATCTTGCGAAAGATCTTGCAAGCATTTTTCCATTTTCTTCAATTGCTGCGTAAGAATTTTGATCTCCTCTTGCTGCGTTTCTTTGGTGCGCAGCAGCTCTCTTACCTCTTCCTCATCTCTATTCTGAGTCTCACTTTTTTCGACCGCAGGTGAAGGAGAAGGTGTTCTGACCCTCTCGGATTTTTCCTCAACTTCTATGTCTTGCTCATCATCTTTCAAAGATCGACTCTCCTCCTCGACATTTTGCGTTTGTTGTTTCAACGTTTTCTCAAGCTTTTCAGAAAGCTTGCACAGGTCCGCATTTTCTCTATCTAATTCCTGAATCTGTTTCTCATATTCTACTATCGCCTTCGATGCGTCCTTCATAGTGGCCTGCAGAGAGTGGATCTCTTTCTCCCACATCTCTTTATCTTGCTCAATTCTCCTGATTTGCCCTATTTTCTGCATTGCCTTGTCAAGGAGCAATGCACAATTCCCCCTACGTTCACGGAGCGATAAACCTGTCTCACGTCGCCCTATCTTCGTTGAATCAGACTGTTGAATGTCTAGTAGCGTGAACAGACCATCCAACTGATCCTCAAGTGAACCAATAAACATTTCCCACTCTACCGCCTTACCTTGCAACTGCTCGATAGTCTCCTGCTTCTGCATGTCTGCTTCCGTCAGGCTAGGCCTTTGCTCTTGTGCATTCAACTGCAATTGCAACTCTGTGAATTGCTTCTTTTGTTCCTCTATCGTGTTTTCTAACCCTTGCACTTTATCATTCAATGTCCCAATCCGCTCTCTTCTCTGCTGTAACTCTTGTTGAATCTGCTCTTTCTTTTCCTCCAATGTCTTCATTCGTTCCTCATAGTCGCCAGGCTGCGATTGTAGAGTCTCCGCGGTTGCGCAAAGCTCTCCATGAGAATCGTACTCCCCTTGTGGGGTCTGCAACAGAGAATGCAGTTCGGCTAAACTCTCTCTAATTGCCATACACATTTTCTCCAATGCATCTATCCTCTGTTTCTGATTCGCTTCTTGTTCCTGTCCACATTTAAGCCGCCTGATTTGAGTACTCTGCTCCTCTAGACTCCTGGTAAGATCCTCTCTCACACTAACTATCTGATCTAGTAGCCGTTGGTTCTCTTCCTCTTTTTGTAAGAACGTCTGATCTGCCCCTAGACGCTCAGCTTTCAATGTACTCAACTGTTGATTTTTCTGATTTAATTCCTCTTCCATCTCTTCAAGGCATTGTATAGCCAGGTTGTAGAGACTTGTTAGAGATGCATAGCGCTCCTTAGCCTCCTCTAGGTTCACCTCAGAATTCTGTTTTTCAAATTGTAGTTGCGTAACATGTCGGTTCAACAACTCTCTTTCTCTTTTTGCTGCATCCAACGCACTAAGATCGCCCGTACGTTGTTCCAGTTGAGCCTGTTTTTGTTGTTCGGAAGCGGCTAGTAACCGGGCTAATTCGGCGACATTTGTGCGCGCTTCTGCAAGCTGCACTTTTAAATCCTCGCGCCCTTCCTTTAATTTTTCTATCTCAGCGCTCAACCGCTCACGCCTTTCTACCTCTTGAGTAGTGTCTATCGTCCCACGAGACTCTCCCATAGACGACTCTTCTGTTCTCTTATGATCCAACTGTCCAAAACTTTCCGCTAACTGCTGGCGCTTCTTTCTTAAGAGCCTTTTTTCCGTTAAAAACTGCTCTTGCTGTTCTCTTAATGTCTTTTTCAATTCTGATATTTCCGTTCGTAGTGCCGCTTTCTCTTCTATATCCTTTGAATAGCCTTGCTCCCAACGTGCCAGCTGTTCCTCTTTTTCCAACAAATTCTCTTGAATTGATGCCTTTTCCTGCACAGCCCTCTTAAAATCCCCTCTCATACGAGCTACCTGATCTAGTAGCCGTTGGTTCTCTTCCTCTTTTTGTAAGGATACCTCTCGATTCTCAGCTTTCAATTCACGCAACTGTCGATCTTTCTGAGTTAATGCCTCTTCTATCTCTAGACGCTCAACTTTCAATTTATTCAACCGTTGATCTTTCTGAACTAATGCCTTTTCTACATCCTTAACGGATTGTTGAGCCTCATTAAATCGACTTTCTAGAGATGCATGGCGCTCCTTAGCCTCCTTTAGGCTTGCCTCAACACCCTGTTTTTCAAATTGTAGTTGCATAACATGTTTGCCCAACGTCTCTCTTTCTCTTTTTGCTTCATCCAACGCATGAAGATCGTCCACATGTTGTTTCAGTTGAGCCTGTTTTTGTTGTTCAGAAGCTTCCAGATTTGTGTGCGCTTCTGCAAGCTGCGATTCCAAACCCCTGCGCTTCTTCTTTAATTTTTCTATCTCAGCGCTCAACTGCTCACACTTTTCTACCTCTTGAATAGTGTCTATCGACCCATTTGATTCTTCCACAGGTCGATTCCTCCTATCTTCAGATGGAAAATACCCTCTCTCCCCAGACGATAGGCCCACATCACCCAACTGCCCTGCTGAATATGATCGTTTTACTTCGGTTAAATCTGTTGAACCTGTATCGGATTCAGGCAACGGCTCTTTTGTTCTCTGCAATAGCAGGACATACCGAGAGATCCAGCTGATGATTTGAGAAAATTGGGCAGTCTGTTCCTCTGGCAAATCCCTTGGAGCCATCCCACGAACAGTTTCGTCAGTTCCGTCGAAATGGAGGACAATTCTGTTAGCAAAAAAATCCACTGTGGTTGCCGAATACTGCTTTGAAAGATAGTTGAACAGGGGAGCTGCAACTGCAGCAGCTTCTCTGCACAGCTTCTCCGCGGAAACATTGATTCCATCTCGTTGAGCAAAGTCCTCCATCGTTTCAACTCGACTTGGAGGAAAGATGAAAGAGTATACACAATTATCTGCAATAGACATATTAAAACATACGTTGGTTTATATGACATATCTTATAATAAATAGATTAATCTGTGAATATAATTACCATAGTTAGAACAATAAATTTTAAAGCTGAAAGCAAAATTTCAAAAGTCTTAGGTTAAGGGTGGACCCCCACGCTATTATCTGTCAAGAGAATATCTCATATCGAAACAAATTTTTCATCGCAAAAGAGAAAAAGGGAGAGGCCACTCGCAAAATAAGGCAATATTCGAACGAATGAAGGCGCCCAGCATAAACAACAACAGCTTTGAAAAAAATCAAATATTCGTGAGGAAATTCGACGCGAAAAGCGCAAAACTTCAATAGTTTTCGACAGATCACCCACACCCTAAATTGAGAATCGTCCCAAAGCAAACAAGAGATAACATCATTTTGTGTATCGTCCATATGTAGATGCTCATAGAAGAAGGAACTATTCCCTCACGCATCGATCACTGTTCGATTCACTGTTACGAATGTTATCTAAATCATAACCAACACCTTACATTAAATTTTTCTAAGGCTAAATTGAGATGCTTTCATAAAAAATCTTCTCCTCGAAATTGCAACTAGCCTTCAGTTTTTGCTGAATTTGATTCATATCTAACTTATAAGCAATATTTTATGTTAAAAAAGCGAGAAAAAACAAAACCGTACAGAGTTTTCTTTAAAAAAGGGCAGATACAACATATTGATTTTCAATCAGAATAACCAAACAGCTGAAAGGTTAAACTAGGGCACATTAGGGCGATGAGCCCTCTGTGAACGCCTACTTCACAACCTGCTTGCCCCCCTTATTTCATTTGTAAGATGATGATTATAACTTAGTGCATTTTCAATATGATACCACGATACTCCAGGAGACAAGGCTCGTTGCCTTTCGCAAATAGGCCCAGTCCAGCTTCACACACAACGGACACTAGAACATTGAGAACGTTTGCCTTTCCTCTCGATCACTCTCCTCCCCGAGATAATAGGCCTATGCATCATCTTCCGTACGATGCGAGCGATGCGCATAAAAGTAAAGAACGCCCCCCAACGAAACGGCAACGAGAGCTGCACCGAACAATATGAATAAAACGGCAGCAGGGGGACAAACAGTTAGAAGGAAAATTCCCACTACGATCCCAATGAGGCCGATGAAGCAGCCGACAGACCCTACCAACCATAGCAGTAATTCTTCACCATTCAGGGAGTGTTGAGAAAATAGCATTTTTCGATGTAAGTGGTCTATATGCACTAAATCATCTTCGGCTTGATTTGTTGACTGTACCTCCTCCTCTGCTGAAGGTTGAAGAGAATTATCCTCTACTTCAGCTTGATTTGCTAGCTGTACATCCTCCTCTGCTAGAGAGTGGGGAGGACTGTCCACTATGAAAAAGACGACTCGAGGTTGAGAAACGTGATCAGTTTCAATAAGCATACAATTATCCTTTTTTATTTGTTTATAAACTAATTTTATATTATAAAAATTTATTTATCGATATGTTTTTATAATATGATACGCATTCAAAAATGATCAGAACAAAAACAAACGCTCATGGGAACACTTAAAACCGTTGCATCACCTCTGATTAGCCAACTTGATGTGAAAAACTCAAAATTCGTAATCAATACAAAATTTTTCATTATGAATAGCTTAGACATGCCCTCCCTTTTTTATTCTCATTATATCGCACAACTCAGTGGCCAATGACATGCTTTAGGGAAAATGATGCAACGATCTTCACTTTATTTCGAGAAGATATACACATTCATAGAGGATAGATTGTTTCAACTTGTTGTTTCCAATACTACTTTCCGAACTTGAGTTTATTCTATTGAGAATCAAAAGATTATATTTGATCTTTTTAAAAATATCTCTCTTATGCTCGCGTCTCACTTTTTCACACATGCGCAACTGCAGACCAAAAAGTACGTAATACATCATGACAGCCCCCTCCAAGGCTGTTGCGCCACCTTTGATTGCATCGACTCACCCCCCTTCCCCCTTATGTTTTATGACGTACGTTCACCGCGAATCACTTCAAACCAAACAAGACATGGTAATATTTTTTGCATATTGACAAAAAATATTGCACGTTATCTACAATCATTTTGTGAGCCGCCCACACAGCCTCATATTTCACTTGCGGGCCAATGGCCATCGCTCATGCGTTTTCGATGCGTGATATCGCGACACCACAGAAGAAGGGCCCATTGTTCCCCACAAATGAACTCAATCTAGCCCCACGCACAACGAACACAACAACATGTAGAACGCTTGTCCCCTCTTTCGGTCACCTTACTTTCCAATCGGGATAAACCGCCAGATGCCGAACGATCACACAGGGTAGTTAATGTGGGGGTTATGTACCTTCCGCATGACGTGCACGATACTCACGATAGAGAGCAATCGTTATCGAACCAATAATTAAACTTGCGCCAGCAACGATGAGCAAAGCGGCAGCAATGGGAAAAATAAGTGCAAGACTACCTCCTGCTATAATCCCTAGGACGCCGATGACACAACAGAAGAAAACAACCGCCCATCGTGTTGAACTTTCATCATCTTCGGCTTGATTTGTTGACTGTACCTCCTCCTCTGCTGAAGGTTGAAGAGAATTATCCTCTACTTCAGCTTGATTTGCTAGCTGTACATCCTCCTCTGCTAGAGAGTGGGGAGGACTGTCCACTATGAAAAAGACGACTCGAGGTTGAGAAACGTGATCAGTTTCAATAAGCATACAATTATCCTTTTTTATTTGTTTATAAACTAATTTTATATTATAAAAATTTATTTATCGATATGTTTTTATAATATGATACGCATTCAAAAATGATCAGAACAAAAACAAACGCTCATGGGAACACTTAAAACCGTTGCATCACCTCTGATTAGCCAACTTGATGTGAAAAACTCAAAATTCGTAATCAATACAAAATTTTTCATTATGAATAGCTTAGACATGCCCTCCCTTTTTTATTCTCATTATATCGCACAACTCAGTGGCCAATGACATGCTTTAGGGAAAATGATGCAACGATCTTCACTTTATTTCGAGAAGATATACACATTCATAGAGGATAGATTGTTTCAACTTGTTGTTTCCAATACTACTTTCCGAACTTGAGTTTATTCTATTGAGAATCAAAAGATTATATTTGATCTTTTTAAAAATATCTCTCTTATGCTCGCATCTCACTTTTTCACACATGCGCAACTGCAGACCAAAAAGTACGTAATACATCATGACAACCCCCTCCAAGGCTGTTGCGCCACCTTTGATTGCATCGACTCACCCCCCTTCCCCCTCCTCGGACAACCGAACTTAAAGAACCAGGCTCTACTGATATTTGTGGGGGATGAGATGGTGATGCACGTAGTCTCCAATAGCTGAAGAAAAGGTAAATTGGTTGCAAAATACCAATTGATTCTCTTTTAGTACTCGATGTAGTTTTTCTAAATCTGCACAGAGATTCTGTGAATGAAATGCACCGAATTCTCGAGGCATCACGCTATACTCGAATCTCTCTGGTTTGTCGAATGCTGCAAAAAGCGCACTTGCCAGTTCTTTCCATGTGTGCGTCTCCCCACTGCCCACATTAAACAAACCCGACACATCATTTTTCAAAAAGAAATAAATCATGCGAGCCGCATCCTTTACATAATAGAAATCATAACACTGCTCACCATCTTCATATTGATCGGGCCGTTCAGACTTGAAAATAGGAGCAACTCCCCTTTCCTGAATATGGCGAGCAAGCTCTCTCACAATCGCCTCGCTTGGGCTCGCATGCCATTCGTTGGGCCCAAAAATCGTAAACAATTTCAGTCCTACTACCTTGTTCCACACCTCTTGCTCTTCTATCCATTTGTCAAACATATGCTTAGAGAAACTATAGAGGTTCGGTGGCTCCAATCGATCTAGTTGAGCCTCTTCATCCGAACACCCCCACCTTCCATCTCCATAGGTAGAAGCTGTGGACACATAGATAAAGCGCTGCCCGCGCGGTAGAGCATAACGAACCAAATCGACTGAAAATCGATAATTCTCCTTAATGAGCAAGTCTCCATCCTGTGCACCCCCGCCTACACACCCCCCTAGATGGATAAAGGCCTCTACATCGGTCTCCCTACCCTGTAAGAAATGAAAGAGATCCCGAGTGGGAACTAAATCGACAAAACGCTTATGCCAGAGGTTTCTCCACCCTCCAGCCGTCTTGATGTCGTCAACCAACAACAGGTTAAAATAACCCTGATCGTTCAAACAACGGACCACGTTAGACCCCAGCAAACCAGAGGCCCCTGTGATGACGATGAGTTGATCATCATACAGCGGTATTTTCATGCCGCGCATTCTCATATATGTCATGAATTTTGTCAAACGGGAAGATCACAAAAAGAAGAGCTTCTCGCAATGATTGATCTCCCAGAGAAAGGTGAAGCTATGTGAAGGGGCCTGTTGAGAAATGGGAGATGTCGACAAAATTTTTCAAGACTAACTTAAAATAAAAGGATTTGAGAGGTACAATTCGTTCATAAGCAATTGAGTACAAAGACTATGTTCAAATCCATACGAAAACAGGAGCAAGATATGTTTGAGACACCCATTGATGATTTAGTGTGTAAAGATCACCCTTATCGAAAGTTGCTACG
>Ga0209562_1000161_pt1 | contig 29238 bp, 24 predicted proteins | sample WorMetvacBELIZE2_FD_187399 | JGI IMG/M metagenome (GOLD analysis project Ga0209562, IMG submission 187399) | Marine gutless worms symbiont microbial communities from Max Planck institute for Marine Microbiology, Germany - Olavius vacuus BELIZE.2... | ecosystem: Host-associated > Annelida >... | reverse complement strand
CTTATCACACTAATCTCTTGGCCCAATATTAAAATTTTCTAGCGATCTATTTGTTTTAAAATACATTTTGTCAAATGTTTGATATTTTTTATTTAACTAAATAGCTTACTTTTACAAATAAAACTAACAAATTTTTTGTTTAATTTAACCAGTAAAATTTTCTTAATATTAGGTTATTAAAGTTTAAATATCAGGCATTTTCCAAACTTTGATCAATATGGATTTTTAATTTTTTACCTAATCCGAAAAGAATCAATAACGAGGGAATGACCATAATTGAAGTGATAATAAAAAATATTGCCCAATATGGTTGAGATTCGGGATAGTTAGTAAAACTTAGAGTTTCTGAAAATTTTTCCAAGTAATCTACCATATCGCCGGATAATGTAGCTAAAGTAGTTCTACCGAAATTACCTAATGAAGCCAATAAGGCATATTGGGTTGCAGAAAATGCCCTGCCCGAAAGCACTGTTAAAAATGATACAAATGCTACAGTAGAAAATGCCGTGGTAAAGTTATCTACGATAATCGTGGCTAAAAACCAATTGGTATTAGGGCCTACCATAGCGATTGCGGCAAACATTAAATTACTCGCGGCCATAGCAATTCCGCCGATAATTAATCCCCGGACAATTCCATAACGAATATTAATAGCGCTTCCAATAATGGTAAATACCACAGTTGCAGCCCAACCAATTAATTTTGAATATTCAGCAATTTCGGCATTAGAAAAACCAATTTCTTTGTAAAAGACAATTGACATTCGCCCTAAGAATGCCTCACCAATTTTAAATAAAAACACAAAACCCAAAATCAAAAGGGCAATTTGCCAACCGTTTCGGCGGAAAAATTCGACAAATGGTTCAACAATAGTTACACTTAACCAAATAATAATTCTTGAAAAAATACTCTGCTTTTCAATGGGGATATAGTTTTGGTAATTTTCTTCGGCTTGCTTTTGCAGTTTATCTCTGGTGCTTTTTGGTTCGGGGATAAAAATTGTAAAAATTAAAATAATTATTTGAATTACTGCTAGCAATACATAAACATTATTCCAGCCAATACTATCAGCATTTAAAAAACCTAAAGCTCCCGGAAGCGAATATCCGCTCCACCAACCAATAATTGCCACACATGCTGCCGGAGGTAATTTATCATTTTCCCCATACATCGTATCAATCCGATAACCATCAACCCCAACATCTTTAGTCGCCGAAGCAAATGCAATCATCAGAGCTACTATTCCGGTAAGCAGCAAATTAGTTTGAGGATTAATAAACGCAATAGATAACGCCCCAATAATTATTAATAACTGCATTAACACAATCCAGCTTTTTCTTTGACCTAAGATTCGGTTAAATAATGGAATTTTTACTCGGTCTAATAAAGGAGCCCACATAAAATTTATTGCATAAACGGTAAAAACAATTCCCATTAATGCAATATCTCCTCTTTTCATCCCGACATCTTTTAGCCACCCGGATAAATTTGAACCAATCAAAGCCCAAGGAAACCCTGATGAGCATCCTAAAATAAAAATAAAAATTAACCGGCGATCTAGATAAGTTTTTGCGGTTTCGTACCAATTGATAACTTTTACTGAATTGTTTGTATTCATAATATTTTTAATTTTGATTTAAAGAATTTAAGATATTTTCAAATTGTTCTGGGGTTTTGGTTTTCCACCCAGAGATTTTTTTTGATAATTTTTGAATTGATGAATTAAGCACTTGTTGTTTGAATGCCAATATTTGAGAGGGATTCATCGAAAACCGCCTTAATCCTAATGCTAATAAGAACTTGGTAAATCTGGGCGAGCCGCCTAGTTCCCCACAAACTGTTAGGGGAATTTGATATTTTTTACTAAATCCAATCATATAATTTATTAAAGAAAAAACCCCAATATGTTGTTGATCGTATAAATGCGAAACCTCTGAGTCGTTTCGATCAACAGCTAAGGCAAACTGAAACAAATCGTTGGTTCCCAGTGAGACAAAATCTATATACTTTTTAATTTGAGGTAATATAAAAATTGTTGCCGGTACCTCAACCATAATCCCTATTGGGATTTTATATGAAAAACCAATATTTGCGTGAGTAAGTTCATTTTTTATTGATTTCCATAATTGATGAAATCTAATTAGTTCTTGAACATTGGAAATCATCGGTAAAATAATTTTTAAATTTCCATATACCGAAGCCCTTAACAAAGCTCGTAATTGAGTTTTGAAAATCGTAGGATATGCCAGACATAACCTTATTGCTCGCAATCCAAGATTGGTGTTTACTTTTGCACCTGAAAATGCAAATTCGGAGGGCATTTTATCGGCACCTAGATCTAATGTTCTAATACATACTTCTTTGGTAGAAGTTAATATTCGTTTATAGTTTTTAAATTGTAGCTCTTCACTTGGTAGATTTTTTTCACCTAAAAACATATATTCAGTTCGATAAAGTCCAATCTTTTTTGTCCCCACTTTTAGGGCTGAATTGATATCTTCAGGTCTTTCGATATTTGCTTGTAAATTAATTAAAACATTATCAAGTGTTTTAGTTGGGATATTAATTAAGCGTTGGAGGTTTTCTTTTTGGATGTTATTACGCGCAAGAATTCTTCGATATTCGGCTAAAGTATTTTCATCTGGATTGACGATGATAATCCCTAAATTACCATCAATAATTACCCATTGATCTTCACAAATTAATTTATGCGAATGGGCAACCCCGATGATTGCAGTAATTTCTTGAGATCTGGCAATAATCGATGTGTGAGAATTTGAACCTCCTGATTCGGTAATAAATCCTGTGATATTTGGATAAGTATTTTGTAAAGATAATAATTCTGCTGGAGCTATATCGTGAGCGATAATGATCATCGGTGAATTCCCCGACCTAGATTTACTTTTTAGTTTTTTGTCGATTCGGGGTTTATATTCTGATTTATGCAGCTTGATAATTATTCTTTCAGCAATTTGTTTAATATCAAATTTTCTTTCTTTTAAGTAACTATCTTCAATGTTATCAAATGCGCTGACTATTTGCTCCATTGCTATTACCACCGCATATTCAGCATTGCAATTATTATCTAGTATTTTTTGCTTAGCGATATTAAAAATTTTTGAGTCATGCATTATTAGCTTTTGAACTTCAATAATCGAAAACAACTCTTCGGGAAGAGATTGCTTGTTTTCGATTAAACTTTGATTTATATCTGCAACTACTTGTTCTTTAGCAGTATTTAGACGATTAATTTCTTTATCGATATATTTAGGTAACACATTGTAATGAGAGGCTTCCAAAGTTGCATGCGACAATAAATGTGCTTGACCGCAAGCAATTTGATTAATTATCGGACTGCCAAATAAAATATAAGTAGAACTCATTAAAAATTGTTGTTAATTTTCCTTGATTAATTGCATAAACCAATTAGGATAGATAATTCGAAAAATTATCATAAGTTAAATTACCAGCTCGCTAATATTACCAACTTTATTAATTAATTGATTTATTTGGTTTAAAAGAGATAATCGATTATTGCGAAGTTTGGAATTTTCGACCATAACCATTACTTGATCAAAAAAATTGGCTAATGGTGTTTCAAAGCTTATTGCAACTTGCAAATATTTTAGAAAATCTCCTTTATTGAAATTTTCAATCATAATATTTTGATTTTTTTGGAAGCATTGATATAAATCTCTTTCAGAATTTTCTATAAATAATGACTCATCAATTTGAGGAAGTTGGGAAACTGATTTCAATATGTTGCGAATCCGCTTACCGATAGTAATTAAAGATTCTGCTTCGGGTTTGTTAATAAATTCTTTTAGTGCCTGAAGTCTCTGAAATAAATCATCAAATCTAGTAGGTGAGCTGGTGATAACCGATTCAATCAAAGAAACCTTAAAATTATTATCTCTTAAATAATATCGAAGCCGATCTAACAAATAATTATGGACTTCATCTTCACAGCTATTCCAGGTGGTATTTGCAAATATATCAGAGATATTTTGATAAATTATTTGAAGATCAAGAGGAAGTTTTTTTTCAAATAATATTCTAATTATTCCTAAAGCTTGACGGCGAAGCGCATATGGATCTTTTTCACCAGTAGGAATTTTTCCAACGCCAAATATGCTGAAAATTGTTTCAAGCTTATCACTTAATGCAACAATTTGACCAATTTGAGTTTCAGGTAAATTATCACCTGAAAATTTTGGTTGATAGTGTTCGCGAATAGCTAGGGCTACATGCGAATTAATACCTTGTGCAAGAGCATAATATGATCCGGCAATGCCTTGAAGTTCTGGAAATTCACCAACTATTTCTGAAACCAGATCGGCTTTAGCAAGTTTAGAACAAAGGATTACATCTTGTAATAACTGACGATTTTGTGATGCTAGTGCTTGGGAAATTAATTTGGAAATCTCGACAATTCGATTTACTCGTTCGGCTTGCGAACCACCAACTTTTTTTTCAGCTTTTTGGTTAAGATTTAATTCATTTAAGTAAGTTACTTTTTCAAGCAACTCAATTCGATCGATTAGTTTAATTTTGCAATCATTTTCATAAAAAAACTGGGCATCGCTAAGCCGTGCTTTTAAAACTCTTTCATTGCCTTTTACGATATTTTCAGGATTATCTTTGGCAGGTTCGATATTAGCGACCACTAAAAACCGATTGATAATTTTTTGGTTTTTATCAACTACCGGAAAATATTTTTGATGAGAAGTCATGGTAACAATTAATGCTTCTGCAGGAATTTTCAAAAATTCTTCTGTAAACTCTCCTGCCAAAACTACCGGATATTCAGTAAGTGCGGTTACTTCATCTAATAATTGTTGATTTCTTATCCAAACATAGTTAATTTTTTTCGCAGCCAAATCCAGTTGTTCAATAATAATTTGTTGTCTTTTATCGAAACTGGGAATTACTTTTCCTTCATCTTCCAACTGGTTTTGGTAGCTATTCGCATTCAAAATATTTATATTTTTTTTACCTAAAAAGCGATGGCCTTGAGTAATCCGATCGCTTTTAATATTCCACTTTTCAAAATTTATTATTCGATCACCAAAAAGGATAGTAATATTATGAACCGGACGGACAAAACTATCTTTAATATTTTGCCATCGCATTTTTTTAGAAATTGGTAAGGCATTTATGGCATTTTCGAGGATATCTTTAATTTGTTTGTCAATAGTATCGCCTTTAATTAAAATTTTCGCTGAGATAATTTCACGATCACCATCTTTCATTTTCCCAAGTTGATCAATTTCAAGATTGCAGGATTTTGCAAAACCCAAAAGCGCTTTGGTTGGTTGGTGATTTTGATCGTATGCATTAATTATTGCCGGGCCTTTTTTATTTATCCAATAATCTTCTTGATTTGCTAAGACATTATTGATTACTAATGCAAGTCTTCTAGGTGTCGCAAAGTTGGTCAGTTGGGAATCGGTTAATAGTAATCCATATTTTTTTAAATCATTAAATATTGAATTGCCAAAATGATTGGCAAGATTAAATAAATTTTTAGGTGGAAGCTCTTCTGTTAGGATTTCTACCAATAAAGTAGAAGAGTTTGAATTACTATTCATATTAATTCTAAATTGACTTACCAAGGGGAAATCCGAAATCTTCTCTACTTGTTAAATAAGCTTTGGCAACTTTGCGAGCTAAATTTCTTACCCGCGCAATATAACTTGCGCGCTCAGTTACAGATATCGCCCCTCTTGCATCAAGTAAATTAAAAGTATGAGAACATTTCATTACTTGCTCGTAAGCAGGAATAACCAATTTTTCTTCGACTAAACGATTGGTCTCATTTTCATGGTCATTAAAATGCCGAAATAACATTTGCACATCAGCAATTTCAAAATTAAATCTTGATTGTTCAAATTCGTTTTGCCAATATACTTCACGATATTTAATAAGGTGATTCCACTGTAAATCGTATACATTTTCAACACCTTGCAAATACATTGCCAATCTTTCCAATCCATAAGTTATTTCACCCATAATCGGTGAACAAACAATGCCTCCAGCCTCTTGAAAATAGGTAAATTGAGTAATTTCCATACCGTCAAGCCATACTTCCCAACCTAACCCCCAGGCACCTAAAGTTGGAGATTCCCAATCATCCTCAACAAACCTTATATCATGTTCAGCCGGATTAATTCCAACTTTAATTAATGAATTTAAATAAATATCTTGGATATTTAAGGGATTAGGCTTTAATACAACTTGGTATTGATAATAATGCTGTAAGCGATTGGGATTATCTCCATAACGACCGTCTTTGGGACGACGAGATGGCTGAACATAAGCAGCATTCCATGGTTCAGGTCCTAGTGATCGTAAAAAAGTTGCAGGATGAAAGGTTCCCGCACCAATTTCGCTATCATAAGGTTGAATTAATAAACAACCTTGTTTAGCCCAATAAGAATTTAATTGCTCGATCAGATCTTGAAAATACATACCAAATAGAAATTATCAAAATCCATAGTTTAAGCGATTATTTCTAAGTTAAGTAATATTGCCTTTTCAAATTGGATTTACATTTAGTTCAACTTTTATAAGATTGCTCTTGCAGGTTTAACCTAATAAAATTTTAGATCTATATCAAAAAACAGTTATAAAATCAATGCAGTAACTATTGTTACTAAAGATGCTGACAAAAATCATGATTGAATGTAAACACCTTCTTTTTGGATTTTTGCTACATGTTGTTGGGTAAGTATGTCACTAGTTGAGGGAAGAAAACGATTATCAAAATTGCGAGAATCATTAAAATGAAAAAGGGAATAGCGGCTTTGGCAATCAGTAATACATTACGACCGGTTAAAGCTTGAAGCACAAATAAATTAAATCCAACAGGCGGTGTAATCTGAGACATCTCTACCACAATTACAATATATATACCAAACCAAATTGGATCAATTCCTGCTTGTTGCACCATTGGCATAATTACCGAAGTAGTTAATACAACCACTGATATTCCATCGAGAAAACATCCTAGAATCACAAAAAACACTGTTAGGGCAAAAAGCAGCTCATAACTGTTGAGATTAAGTGAACCAATCCATAGGGCTAGATATTTAGGAATCCCGGTAAAAGCCATTGATACAGTTAGAAAAGCTGCACCTGCTAGAATAAATGCAATCATGCATGAGGTTTTGGTGGCCCCCATCAATCCATCTACAAAACTACGCCAGTTGAGTGAACCGCTTAACCATGAAAGCAGCAATGAAAGCATCACTCCAACTGCTGCTGCATCTGTTGGTGAAGCAATCCCCGAATAAATTGACCCGATTATTCCCAAAATTAGCAAAACTACCGGAATTAAACTTATTGATCTTTTAAACTTTTCTTTTAGTGAAAAAATTAATGATTCATCCGGAATTTGTTTATGGTTAAAAAGCGACCAAAAAAACACATATCCTACAAAAAGTGAAACTAACAACAATCCGGGTAAGATTCCTGCGATAAATAATCTTGAAATTGACTGCTCAGTTGCAACTCCATATACTATCAATATAATTGAAGGAGGAATTAGCAATCCTAATGTAGCTGAACCTGCTAAAGTTCCTATCATTATATTTTCGGGATATTGACGTCGAGTTAATTCAGGTATGGTAATTTTTCCAATTGTTGCAGCAGTAGCGGCAGAAGATCCGGATACCGCCGCAAAAATACCACAACCAAAAATATTGACATGTAATAATTTACCGGGAATTCTGCTCACCCATGGGGATAATCCCGAAAACATATCTTGAGATAGCCTTGATCGAAAAAGAATTTCACCCATCCAGATAAAAAGTGGGAGAGCTGCTAATGCCCAGGAATTGCTATGTCCCCAAATTGTAGTTACCAACACATCACCAAGTGGAGCTTCGGTAAATAAAAACATACCGATGATCGCAACACTTAGCAACGAAAATGCAACCCAAACGCCACTACTTAACAATACCAGCAATATTACCAGTAGGAAAGCTATAAGAGCTATTTCTGAAATGAGTTTTCCCTAGATTGTTAAGTTTTAGTGGACGTCGATTTTATTGGAATAATTTCTAACAATAAGTTCTCGCCTTTTCCTTCATATGAAGTCGGCTTACCACGGATTATTTGAACAAACTCATCAATAAATGCAATTGACAAAATTAATAGCCCTATTGCCATTGCCAATTGTGGTATCCAAATTGGAACCGCAATAATGCCAGGGGAAACATCTTCAAATGAATATGATTCATGAACTAATCGAAAAGAATATATCGTAAAATATATTGATACAGACATCGCTAATCCAATCGACCAAAATTCTAAAATCCTCCGAGATTTATAGGAAAGTCTTTGCAAGAATAAGTTTACTCTTATCAGCCCGCCTTCTCGTAATGTATAAGCTAATGCTAGAAAAGATGCAGCCGCCAGGAAAAAACCGGTAAAATCGGAGTAAGAAGGGACTGTTAATCCGATTGCAGTACCGGTAATTCGGATAGCAATCTGATCGGTAATATTCAGAGATACCTGAATAGTTACAATTAGAGCAATCGCAGCAATCAGTCCAGCAGCAACATAACCACTCAAAAGATAAAGAGACTCTAGAATCTTTCTCATTAAACCGTATTACCGATTATTTCACCATAATAATATTTCACATTATGGTAAACCTAGAGGTTTAACTACTAGGTTTATTTAGAGAAAGCTTTAATCAATAACTTTCCATCTTCACCAGCTTGAGTTTTCCATTCATCTAGCATTTTCTCACCAATTTCTCTAAGACCGGACATAAGTTCTTTTGAAGGTTCTGAAACAATCATGCCATTATCTTTAAGAGTTTGCACCATTTGAGTGGCTTCAGCTCTACTCATCTCCCATCCACGTTCTTCTGCTTTAGCTGCAGCTGCTAAAACTGATTCTTGAACTGATTTATCAAGTTTTGCAAATGCACGTTTATTAACCACCACAATATTTTTAGGTATCCAAGCCTGAATATCCGTATAGTGAGTAACAAAATCCCAAGCTTTAGTATTAACTCCTGTTGATGGTGAGGTAATCATTGCTTCTACTCTTCCTGTCGAAAATGCTTGAGGGATATCAGGAACTTCTACTTGAGTGGGTGCCGAACCTGCTGCCTTTGCAAATTTTTCTAAAGTGGCATTGTAGGTTCTAAATTTTAGACCTTTAAGATCTGATACCTTAGAAATTGGTTTTTTGGTATAAAGACTTTGACCGGGCCAAGGTACTGAAAATAAAACTTTTAAACCTTGTTTATCAAGTAATTTTTCAATAAATGGTTTTTGAGCTGCCCAAAGTTTTGAGGCATTTTCATAATCAGTAGCTAAAAATGGAAGGGTATCAGCACCAAAAATTGGATTTTGATTAGCTAAAAGTCCAATAAAAAATTCACCGATTGGTACTTGTCCACCTCTAACAGCCTTGTTTATTTCAGGGTGTTTGAAAAGAGATCCTGCTGAGTGAACATTAATTTTCAATTCTCCACCCGTTGCTTCAGCAATATCCTCAGTAAATTTAATAATATTTACAGTATGAAAGTTCTGTTCGGGGTAAGGGGTCGGCATATCCCACGATGCAGCAAAAGATTGGATGCTCAAGCTCATTGCTATTAAAGAAATAAGTCCTACTATAGTTTTATTTGTTTTCATTGATTCTCCATTAAAAAATTAAAAAAAATGCAAATATTTTTATGTAAATAATAGTTAATTAAGATTTAAATATAAAAATATTAATTATTATTATCTAACTTCAAAATAAATTATACATTATAAAAATAATATATACTAATATCAATTCTCACTGAGAACTGGATTATGGCTTTGATTTTACAATGTTAATAAATTGCTAGAGTTATTAAATAGATTTACCAATTTGTAACTATCCAAAATTATCCTAAAAATTACAAACAGCGAGCAAGCATTGCTAACATTCTTTCCCAATGCCTTTCGGCGGATTCTTTATTAAACCTTTCAATTCTTGATGGAAAAACAAAGCCATGAATTGCACCAGGATACCATTCAATCCGATAATTGATGCCGATATTGGATAAATATTTATCAAGACTATCAATCATTTCTTTGGGTGCGTATTCATCTGTTTCAGCACAACCAAAATAAATCTCACCTTTAATATCTTTTGCTGTCAAATGAGGTGAATCTTTATCATCGGTAAATAATCGAATTCCATGAATTGATGCGGCTGCGGTAATTAATTCCGGGAATTTTGCAGCTGCAGAAAATGCAAAAGGGCCACTCATACAATATCCTATACATCCGCATTTTCCGAGTCTGGCGTTTTTATCAGTTTTTAGATAATCAAATAAAATTTGAATATCCTCACAAACTAAAGCATTTGTAAGTGAATTCATATGTTGGAACATTTCTTCTGTGTTGGATTCATCACGAAAAAATTCTCTAGTTCGACGATAATATAAATTTGGTAATATTACATAATAACCTGCAGTGCCAAATCTTCGTGCCATATCATGCAATTCTTCACGCTTACCCCATGCATCCATTAAAAAAATCAATATTGGATGAGGTCCATTTTCTTCTGGGTAGGTTATAAATGTATTCATCAATCCATCTTTGGTTGTTAAATCGATTTCTTGATTAATCATAGACAGGTAATTTATATAAACAATTAGATAATATTACTTTAACACTAATCAATTTTTTTATCTGTTATTGCTGATTAAGATTAATTGAGAGTTAATTTAGTGTTAAGGTTCCGCAATTAAAATTTACTATTTCGCTATATACAATTTACAATTGAGCATATAACCCTTCGATTGGAACGAGGACCATCGAATTCACAAAAGAAAATATTTTGCCATTGAGATAATCCAATTTTTCCATCAATAATTGGAATTGTTTCAGATGGTCCGATTAAACCTGATTTTATATGAGAATCTCCATTACCATCTTGACGATCATGTAACCATACTCCTTGTGGAATTAATCGCTTTAAAAAATTTATCACATCAGTTTGCACACTTTCATCCCAGTTTTCTTGAATCATAATTGCAGCAGTAGCACCTTGAGCATATAGCGAGATTAATCCATTTTGGATATTTTTTTTGTTTACGATCGATCGAACACTTGAAGTTATATCAATCAGTTCCTCTCTAGATTTACTTGAAATTTTAATTATTTCTTGCATTATTTACCTAACTTACTATTTTAATATTAGTAAATTTATTTGTTTGCTATCATTTCACTGATAATTTTACCAATGGGAAATGCCGCAGTTGCGGCAGGTGACGGGGCATTTACCACATGTAACATCCGATCAGTCTTGATAAATTTAAAATCTTCGACCGCTTCACCATTTTTGGTTACAACCTGTGCCCTAATTCCCGCTTGATAGGGCAATAAATCACTCAGTTCTAGTTGGGGGCAATATTTTCTACATTCTGCTAGATAATGCTTCTTAAATAGTGAAGTTTTCAATTCTGTAATAGCATGTGGGAAATTCAAAAATATAAATTTCCAAAATCCTGGATAAGTCAAAAATGATGAGGCATCATGTAAATTAATTGTATGTTTTTGATAACCTTCGCGCGACCAACCTAAGACCGCATTGGGACCGACAGTTACGCCGCCATCAATCATACGAGTTAGATGAACTCCTAAAAAAGGTAAATCTGGATCAGGTGCAGGATAGATTAGATGCTTAACAATATTATTTTTTGATTTAGGAAGAATAAAATACTCACCCCGAAATGGGATAACTTGAAAATTTGCCGGCAAACCTGAAATCTTGACTAACCTATCTGATTGTAATCCCCCACAGACAATCAGTTTTTTAGCATTCCATATATTTCGAATAGTATTAATCTCAACAAAATCACTATGTTCAATTATTTTTATTACCTGCTCATCAGTAAATATCTCGGCTCCTTTTTTCTTAATAATTTCAGCGATCTTCAGGGCGATTTTATGAAAGTTAACAATGCCGGTATCCGGTGACAGTAAAGCTAAGTTGCCGGTGATATTTGGCTCAAGTTGTTGGAGTTCAGCAGATGATAGCAATTCGACTTTTGCACCATTTTCCAGCGCTCGGGTATATAATTTTTTTACCCGATTTTCCTCAATCTGGTTTGTAGCAACGATTAATTTACCACAACTTTCATACTTAATTTGATATTCTTCACAAAACGTTTTAGTAGCAGCCATACCTAATCGAGATAATTCGGCTTTCTTGCTTTTTGGCGGATAATAAATTCCAGCATGAATCACCCCGCTATTGTGATTTGTTTGATGAATACCCAAAGTTAACTCTTTTTCGAGTATTAAAATTGAGTGCTTGGGATTTTCTTGCTGCAAGTTAATTGCAGTAGCAAGACCGATAATACCTCCCCCGATAATACAGTAATCGTATTTCATAAAAATATATTAATATTCAAAACAGTTTAATTTCAAATTATCAAAACCAATAAAGATTTGAATTCGACTAAACTTTTTTATCTGTAACACTTTTATTTAAGTCTAGGTATTATCTGTGGACAAACCAAAACCCCCTCCTCCCGGGGTTTCAATTACAAATACATCATCTGTATTCATCAATGTCTTATCATTACCCTTCAGTAATTCAACTTTTTCATTTTTTCTAATAATATAGTTTTCTCCTTTAACTCCGTTAGCCCCGCCATTTAATCCATGGGGAAAAGTTATTCGTCTGCTGGATAAAATAGTAGTTGTCATCGACTCCAAAAAACGAATCTTACGAATCACCCCATCACCACCATTATATTCTCCTTTACCGCCTGATCCTTTGCGAATCGAAAACTCTTCAACTCTTATCGGGTATCGCCATTCTAAAACTTCGGGATCAGTCATCCGGGTATTAGTCATATGACTATGAACTGCACTGGTACCGTTATGGTCAATACCTGCACCGGTGCCTCCACAAATTGTTTCATAATTTTGATATTTTTGATTACCATAAACAAAATTATTCATTGTCCCTTGACTGGCAGCCATAATCCCCAAAGCACCATATAGTGTATCGGTTATTGCTTGTGAAACCTCGGTATTACCGGCAACAACTGCAGCTGGATATTCAGGATTCACCATCGACTTTTTAGGTATTGTTATTTTGAGCGGTTTTAAACAACCGGAATTTAATGGTATATCATCGTCAACCAAAGTTCTAAAAACATAAAGAACTGCTGACTTACATACTGCTATTGGAGCATTATAATTTCCATCAGATTGCTTTGATGTGCCGGTAAAATCAATATGCGCTTCTCGCTGTTTATGATCTACTGTAATGGTAACGACAATTTTTAAACCATTATCTAGATTGTTTATAAATGAACCGTTTTTTAACACATCGATAACCCGACGAACAGCTTCTTCAGCATTATCCTGTACATGTTGCATATAAGCGTTTACAACCTCTACTCCAAAATGTTTAATCATTTTGTGTAACTCTTGATATCCAGTTTGATTAGCAGCAACTTGGGCAAGCAAGTCTTGAATATTTTGCTCAATATTCCGACATGGATATTCCCCAGATGAGAGCAGAGAACGAGTTTCTTGTTCTCTAAATCTACCTTCTTCAACAATTAGATAATTATCGATTAATATCCCTTCTTCGTTTATATGCTTACTATCTGGAGGAGATGAACCAGGAGTAAGTCCGCCAATATCCGCATGATGACCTCTTGATGCAAGATAAAATAAAATTTTATGATTGGCTTCATCAAATACTGGGGTAACTACTGTAATATCGGGTAAATGGGTTCCGCCTTTGTAGGGATCATTTACTACATAGACATTACCTGGTTTAATCAAATCTTGATTTCGATTAATAACTTCTTTTACTGATTCACTCATTGAACCTAAGTGAACTGGAACATGGGGTGCATTGGCAACCAAATTTCCCCGGGAATCAAAAATTGCACAAGAAAAATCCAATCGTTCTTTAATGTTTACTGAATATGCCGTATTAGATAATGTTGCCCCCATTTGATTTGCTATTGACATAAACAAATTATTAAAAACCTCAAGCATGACAGGATCTGCTTTGGTGCCGACTGCTTCACTAATTGCTCTTTCGAGATGACGGCTTAAAATAAGGTTGTGATAATTATCAACATAGGCTTTCCAACCATTTTCGACAACTACGGTTCCGCTTTTTTCGATTATTATCGCTGGACCAAAGGTGGTTTGACCCGGCAGTAATAATTCGCGATCATAGAGCTGAGCCTGATTCCATTTATTATTAAAATATATCTCAACTTGATCTAGCGGATCAGGTTTTCCAACATTATTATGTTTTTCTACTTGTGAATTTAATATTGATTGAGCTTTTCCAACCGCCTCAATTGATAAAGTTTCGATTATCATTTTTCTATCCGAAGCAATAAAGCCAAATCTTTGCAAATGTTTTTTTTCAAAATCACTTGACATCTTATCTGACTCGTTAACATTTATCAATATTGCACTATCTGTTCCCTCATAACGAATTGCTACTTTTCGAATTGTATAGATATTCTCAATTGCTACACCTTGTTGAAATACTTGATTAGTAGCTTTTGCTTCTAAATCTTGGATATCCGGTTCAAGTTTTTTTTCAATACCTTCTTCAAGAATTTGTTCAATTTGCTGTTCAAGCATTACATTAATATCCGCAAGTCCCATACCTAGTGCAGATAAAACCCCGGCAAATGGGTGAATAAATATTTTTTCAATTCCCAAAAGATCTGCAACTAAACATGCATGCTGCCCCCCGGCACCACCAAAACAATTTAGGGTATAATCCATAATATCATATCCTCGTCGAACTGAAATTTCCTTTATAGCATTAGCCATATTTTCGATAGCAATTCGAAGAAATCCCTCAGCGATTTCAGCCGACGATTTAATTGGTTCGTTTCTAGCAGTAGCAACAGCTTGAGCTATAGAATTAAACTTCTTTTCTACAATTTCCTTATCTAATGGTTGATCTGCATTTTCACCAAATACTTTGGGGAAATATTTTGGTTGAAGTTTACCGAGCATTACATTGCAATCAGTAACAGTTAATGGACCACCACGCTTATAACAAGCCGGACCGGGATTAGCCCCGGCAGATTTAGGACCTACACGATAACGCGTGCCATCAAAATTTAAAATTGATCCCCCGCCTGCGGCAACAGTGTGAATATGCATCATTGGGGCTCGTATTCTTACCCCGGAAACTTGGGTTTCAAAAATTCTTTCAAATTCTCCATTAAAATGGGTTACATCAGTTGAAGTCCCTCCCATATCAAAACCTATCAGCTTTGTAATTTTACTTAACTCAGCCGTTCGGCACATACCAACCACGCCACCTGCCGGTCCTGATAAAATTGCATCTTTCCCTTGAAAAACTTTTGCATCCGCTAATCCCCCATTAGATTGCATAAACATTAACCGCACTTTTTCATGTTCATTTTTTGCCAAACTACTTTCAACTTGATTAACATATCGACGTAATACCGGTGATAAATATGCATCTACTACGGTAGTATCTCCCCGTGAAACCAATTTCATTAGTGGACTAGCTTGATGACTAATTGAAATTTGGGTATAACCAATTTTAGATGCGATTTCAGCAACCTGGTTTTCATGATCATGGAATCGATATCCATGTAATAAAACAATGGCAACTGATTTAATACCATCATTAAAAACCCTTTGTAATTTTGTATTTACTTCATCAACATTTAGGGGAAGGATTATCTTACCATTTGCATCAATTCGTTCATTTAGCTCAATAACTTTTTCGTGAAGAAGTTCAGGAAGTTCAATTGACCGTTTAAAAATATTGGGACGATTTTGATAACCGATTCTAAGTGCATCTCCAAAACCTTTGGTAATTACTAATACAGTTCTGACGCCTTGTCTTTCTAGTAAAGCATTGGTCGCAACAGTTGTCCCCATCTTTACACAACTAATTTGGTGGCTCGGAATTGCTGATTCTGATTGTATTCCCATCATTTCACGAATACCCTGAATCGCTGCATCCTTATATTGTTCAGGATTTTCTGATAGCAACTTATGGGTTATTAACCTACCATCTGGCATTCGGCCAACCAAATCGGTAAAGGTACCACCGCGATCTATCCAAAATTGCCATTTATCATTTTCTTCGGTCTTCATTTTTTATTATCTTTTAAACAAATAATCACCTGTTAAAAAACGTCAACTTATAGTTGACGTTTTTTTAAGTTTTTTATATATTATTGAAGAGCAGCTTTAACTTTGGTAACTTGCTCAGAATCTAGCCATTTTTCCCAAACATCAGGTGAGTTATTTAGAAACTCAATCGCCCCATCCGATCCATCAGCTTGGTTTTCGCCCATCCAGGCTAAAAGTTTATTAACCACATTATTTTTCCAATTGCGTTTTTTTAAATAACCCATAACTGCAGGATTGTTTTTAGCGACTCTTTCAGTTACTAAAGTAATTACCTTTGATTTCCCCCAAGCATTTGGAACCGGATCGGTACAGGTCTTTACACTTGTACAACGATCCCATTCTTCTTGGGAAAATGGAACTCCAAAATCTAATTTTACCATTTCGTATTTACCTAAAAGTGAAGTTGGCTCCCAATAATAACCCAGCCAATTTTCATTTCTTTCATAGGCTTTGGCAATTGAACCATCTAATCCAGCAGCAGAGCCTGTATCTACCAATCGAAAACCTTTAGCTTCAGCCTCAAAAGCTTTAAATAGATTGGTAGTTGAAATTTGACACCCCCAGCCAGTTGGACAATTATAAAGTGCACCTTTATCAGGATTTTCCGGATCTGGGAAAAGCTCAGGATGTTCAAGTGCATCAAAAACAGTTTTAATTTCTGGATGGGCATCGGCAGTATATTTGGGAATCCACCAACCTTCAACACCGCCATCTGTTAGTGAATCACCGGCTACTACTAATCTTCCTTCATCAATAGGGGGAGTAATAACTTCAATAATTGCTGAAGTCCAAAGTTCAGGTGCGATATCGGGTTTAAATTTTTCAGCCATAGAAGTAGCAGTAGGAACTGTATCGCCGGCTACTAATTCAACTGTGCATCCGAAACCGTTTTCTAATATAAACTTATCAATATTTGCCAAAACTTCGGCTGACTGCCAATTCATATTCGCAATTGAGACCCGACCACATTCAGATTTCTTAGCAGTTGCTTCAGCTTTAACAACTTTCTTTTCAGGTTCTTTTTTAGTTTCTGAAACTGAAGCTTTTTCTCCGCATGCTGAAAAAGCAAAAGCTGAAACCACTAGTAACGCACTAAAGCATGATCGCGTTATTGGTTTTTTCAGATTTATAAATTTATCCGTTGGTATTTTAAAGTCTTTCTCTTTCATTGATAACATAGTTTTCTCCATATTAAAAAAAATTAATTAATAGTTGCAGTTTCAACCTGTTTATTAGTCAAAATCGTATTTGGATGATCGGTTATTTCTGCAATTACCGATTCACCGACAATTTTTGGTGGTAGCATCGCATTTAATATATCATTTATCGAAATACTACCAACGATGTTGCCTCTTTTGTTTGATAAATTCGCAACATCTTTATCGGCATGATTAATTTGCCGCAAGGCTTCCTCGATTTTAGTTTCATAGGGAATAACCGGGATATCTTCCCGATCGATTTTTTTGCCCATTAATATATTACAGCGAATAACTCGTCCGCGGTTAACATCTTTAATAAAACTTTCAATAAATTCATTAGCCGGATCCAAAATAATTCGCTGACCGCTCCCACGCTGCACAATTTCGCCATCTCGAAGTATTACAATATTATCACCCATTCTTAGTGCCTCTTCAAGATCATGGGTAATAAAAACAATAGTTTTTGATAATTCCTGCTGAAGATCTAGAAGAATTGATTGCATATCGTTGCGAATTAAAGGATCTAAAGCTGAAAATGGCTCATCCATTAATAAAATTGGAGTATTATTAGCCAAAGCTCTAGCTAGCCCAACTCGTTGTTGCATTCCCCCTGACATTTGATTAGGATAGCAATTCTCATAACCTTTTAAGCCAACACGCTCGACCCACTCTTGGGCAATTTTTTCTTGGAGCTTATGGTCGGTGTGTTTTAATGTTAACCCAAAGCTCACATTTTCTAAAATTGTATAATGGGGAAGCAAAGCAAATTTTTGAAAAACCATTGAAGTATATTCCTGACGAAAATGCTGTAATTCTTTAGTATTAAAATCAATTACATTTTTGCCATCAACTAAGATTTCTCCGGCAGTAGGTTCAATTAATCGATTAATATGTCTAATTAAGGTACTCTTACCAGAACCAGATAAACCCATTATCACTTGAATTTTTCCGGGAGCGATTTCCAAATTAATATCTTTTAGACCCAAAATATGGTCATGATCATTTTTCAGATCATCTTTAGAAATACCTTCATGCAACAAATCAATACAATTATTTGAGTTATTGCCAAAAATTTTAAAGAGATTTTTAATTGAAATTCCTATTTGATTTTGACTAATTCCTGATACTTGAGATACTTGGTTATTCATAAGTCACCTCCAAGTGTTTTTGTAGACGTTTACCATAGCTTTGAGAAACCCGATCAAATACAATCGCAATTACCACAATTGCAAAGCCATTTAGTAAACCCATAGTAAAATATTGATTATTAATTGCCCGTAAAACTTGTTGACCTAGTCCTTGAACTCCAATCATCGCCGCAATAACCACCATTGATAAAGCCAACATAATACTTTGATTTATACCTGCCATTATTGTCGGCAACGCTAATGGTAGTTGAACCCTAAACATTTTTTGCATAGTGCTAGCTCCATAAGCTTCAGCAGCTTCTAAAACATCCTTGCTGACTAATCTAATTCCTAAATTGGTAAATCTAATAACTGGTGGAATTGCATAAATTACTACAGCAATTAATCCGGGGACTCGTCCAATTCCCAGGAGCATTACAATTGGAATCAAGTATACAAAACTGGGAAGGGTTTGCATAATATCTAAAATTGGAAAAACAGTCTGCTGTAGTCGGTTTGATTGACTCAGCAAAATTCCAATAGGCAAACCGATAATTAAAATTACCAAAGTTGCAACCACAATCATCGCCATAGTCTGCATGGTTACAACCCACATACCGAATATACCGACAAAGAAAAAAGCCAGAGCAGTACTAATTACTAGCTTATATGATCTACTTATAAACCATACAAAAACTAAAATTAATAGCATTATTATCCACCATGGCGAATTAATTAATAATTCTTCAACAAAGATTAACAGTTTTTGTAAAGGCTCAAAAAAGATTTCACTTATCTCACCAAATTCACGAGTGAATTGACGAAAGCCAATATCTAATGTTTTCCGTAAATTACGCAAAGTCTCATAACTTAGCGCCGGAAATTCAGATAATTGTTCTAATATCATTTTTTAAAATTTGCTAACTCGCACCCATCAATTCAAAAATTGATGTTTGGTTATTTAGGAGGAGAATATTAGATGAGTGTTAGCTACCTATATTGAATTTTCATCCACAACTCTCCTCGAGCAAAGTTCGATAAGTTGAATTGAAGCAACATAGTGCTGTGAATTTTATCATATAGTTTTAATATAACAAAATCCAGTAAAATCAATATATTTAGCCATGATATCCCAGATAACCCTTACTAGCTAATAATTTAGTAATTTAAATCTGATGAACATAATGTTAAAACACATACACAGCCAAGATATTCGCTAAAAACCTTTATTTATAATATTATTTGAGCATTTATGTAAAAGATAACATGCAAAATAAGTAATATTATTACTCACCGCTATAATCAATTTTCAGCTATTGATAAATCAAATGAATCAAAAAATTGTATTATCTGGAATGCGTCCTACGGGTGAGCTTCACTTAGGTCATTATTATGGAGCCCTGAAAAATTGGGTTGATTTGCAAAAAGATCATAAATGTTTTTTTATGGTAGCTGATCTACATGCATTGACTACTCATTACCAAGATTCACAAATTATTGACGATAATATTTTGGATATGGTAATTGATTGGATGGTTTGTGGGCTTTCTCCAGAAAAGTCAACTATTTTTATTCAATCATTAGTTCCTGAACATGCCCAACTTTATTTAGCTTTAGCCATGATCACACCATTATCATGGTTAGAGCGAGTTCCAACTTATAAAGAGCAACAAGAAAATCTCGTCGATCGTGATCTTTCAACTTACGGATTTTTAGGTTATCCATTATTGCAAGCGGCTGATATATTAATTTATAACGCAGAATATGTGCCTGTGGGAGAAGATCAAAGTTCTCATGTTGAATTGACCCGTGAAATTGCCCGTAGATTTAATAGCATTTTTGGAATATCGGTGGATTTTAATAATCAAATTAAATCTATTCAAGAAAAAATTCATCAAGAATTTCAAAATGTAAACTTAGAAGAATTAAAAATTAGGTATCAACAACAAGGTAGCACCCAGGCATTCGAAAAGGCAAATTCAATAATTGAAAATTCACAAAAATTATCTAAAGATGAAAAATTAATTGCTAAAGGCGATTTACGCGGAAGCGGTAAAATGATATTAACTGAACCTCAAGTATTATTAACTGAGGAAGCAAAATTACCCGGTTTAGACGGTCAAAAAATGTCAAAGTCGTATAACAATTCGTTATCGCTACGTGAAAGTGATCAGCAGATTTCTCATAAAATTAAAACCATGAAAACCGATCCTCAGCGAATGAGGCTTACCGATGCAGGTGATCCCAAAAAGTGTCCGGTTTGGTCTTTTCATAAAATTTATAGCGATCAAAAAACTTGTGATTGGGTTTGGCAGGGATGCACAAATGCTGAATTCGGTTGTTTAAAATGCAAGGAGCCGGTGATTGAATCTGTTATTTCATTTATTACCCCTTTGCGAACTCAAGCTCACCAACTTGTCAAAGATAAAGAGCAAATCAGAAATATTTTAATTCAAGGTTCACAAAAAGCTAGGGAAACAGCGCATCAAGTTTTAGATTCGGTTCATTCAGCTATGGGTGTTTTGAACAACTAAATAAGTGAGCGAATATTACCCAATTTGTTTAATCGCAGCAGTCGCTAAGAATGGAGTTATTGGTAAAAATAATCAAATGCCTTGGCATTTAGCTGAAGACCTAGAGCATTTTAAGAAGCTTACAATTGATAATCCGATTATTATGGGTAGAAAAACTTTTGCATCATTTGCAAATCATTTAGTTAGACGTTTTCATCTAGTTATATCACAGCAAAAAAAAATAGATATTAATGGTTACGCCTCTGATCAAAATAAAAATATTATCTCACCAGCTAATGAAATTATCGGCAGTCTGGTTGAAAATCAAAACCAAGCTATTGAATATGCGAAAAAATGGATAATCGAAAAAACATTTTTGACTAAGAATCAAAATTCAATTTATGTAATTGGCGGAGCACAAATATATCAACTTTTTCTATCAATTGTAGATAAACTATATATTACTGAGATTGATCAAGAATATATTGGTGATACTTACTTTCCTTTTTGGAATAATTTATCAGAAAAATTTACCAAAATTTCATCAACAAAACACATAAGTGTAAACGAGTTAAAATACTCTTTTACCGAATATCAAAAAAATACTAAATCGATTAAATAATAAATTTATTCCATAACCGACAATAACTATAATCAATTAGTATAAACACCATGACAATTTATAACTATAAAGCTGTTAATTACGCAGGTCGAAAGATTTCCGGTGAAATGGAAGCCTCTAATCCAATAGATTTAGAGGCTCGACTAAAATCCCTGGATTTGGTTCTTTTACGATGTAAAGAAAAGTCCCCTGATATTACCGGCATCTTTAGTAAAAAAAGTTTAACGATGAAGCGTCGGGAATTAATTATTTTTACTTTCCAATTAGAACGAATGGTTAAAGGTGGAATTTCGGTATTAGATGGTCTAAGAGATATTAGAGATAGCGCGGAATCTCCTGCCCAACAATATGCTGCTAGCTTATTGGTTGAAAGTATTCAAGCCGGTTCAAATCTTTCTAAAGCAATGGAAGAACAACCAAACAATTTTCCTGAAGTTTACATAAGTGTGGTTCGCAGTGGTGAAAATTCCGGCAATCTAGATTATGTCCTTCGTGAGATCGGTGAAAATTTAAAATGGCAGGACGAATTTGCTGAAAACATTGGCCGATTATTTGTATATCCATCAATTGTATTATTAGTAGTAATCGCAGCTATTTCGTTTTCATTAATTTACTTCTTACCTAAAGTAAAAGATTTTATTTCTGATACTTTGCAACAAGAATTACCATGGTATACCGCAATCCTGATTTCGACCTCAGACTTTATGGTTAAATATTGGATTGTGGTTTTTTTGGTCCCAATTGTTTTATTTTTAGTGGGATTTAGTTCATATAAGACTATGCCGCCGGTTAAACTTTTATTTGACCAAATAATATTAGATTTACCAAAAATTGGAATTTTAATTCGCAAAATCGCTCTCGCCAGATTTGCATCAATGTTTGCATTGTTATATAGCTCTGGAGTATCGGTATTGGATAGCTTAAAGTATTGTGAAAAAGTATTAGGTAATTCCTATCTTGAAAAAGCAGTTGATCGCATAAGATTTTTAATATCCCAAGGTTCGGGGGTATCGGAGGCATTTTCGAAAACTGCTTTATTTCCGGCGCTGGTTATTAGAATGATCAATGTTGGGGAAACCACCGGTAACATTGATGATGCATTAAGAACTGTTGCATATTTTTATCAACGAGATGTCCGAGATTTTGTCGAAAAACTTTTGAAACTAATTGAACCGATCCTTACCTTATTTCTAGGCACTCTTTTGGGTTACATCCTTTTAGCGGTATTACTACCGATTTACAATGCAATTAGTTCTATCAATCTTTTGTAAATATTAAAACATATTACAATAAAGAAAATTCCAATTTGAGTTTGCCAAATGAAATTAACTAATCCTAAAAAGTATCTAATTTTTTATCTTTGTCGAAATTATTTTGATAAAAGCAAGGGAGAAAGCTTAGCTCGAGTTTTTCAAATCCGATCAGGCATTATCTCATTGATAAATATATTTTATTTTGAACAGTTATCACAATTTAGCGACTATCTAAAGTCATATTCGAAAAAGCAAGCTCTTATTGTAATTGAAAGTGAAGATGCAATTATTACCGAAGAAAAAATTCCTTATTTAATCGGTTTTGATCGAATTGCGATAATTAAAAGGAAAGCCGGACAAATACTTGGTGAAGATACGCTTATTCATTACTTTTCTAAAGGTAGAAGTAAAGATAAAGACCGTCAAGAAACCATCGTCTTTTTAGGAATTGGCGATAGCAATAAATGGAATCCTTGGATTTTGGCTATCCGTGATCGTAAATTATTTATTAAAGCGGTAACAATTCCAACTTTTATCTGCTCATCATATCATCAGAATTGGCGAACATCGAAAACCAAAGATGAAATTTTAATTCAAGTTGCATGGAATTATGGTGGACTTTCTCAGTCAGTTATTGCTAATGGTCTGCCGATTTTTTCGCGTTTTTTTCCATGGCTTGATATTCCTTATTCCGATAACTCCAATGAATTAAATAATGGTTGGGATATTGATAAAGCTAAACTAGAAAGTGCAAATCAAACCAAAAAATTATTAACTTTTTTACAAGGTCAAGGTTTATGGAATCCCGGTCAACCTACCAACCTTTCAGTTGTGTTACCGGCAAACTTAGCTAATGCAAATATTCAATTTGATGAAATTTTTGGTTTTGCGCCGAATGTAGTATTTGCTCCTACTTTAAGTGATATTCGTTATCAATTAAAAGATAACGCTTCAATTAATTATGGAGCTGAGACTTTGTATATTGATTATCTAGTTAATTCTAAAAAAATTCTCCAATGTGCACCTGATGATATTCGATATCGATATTTAAATTGGCTAGCTATGCGATTTAGCTCCAACTTGTTCTTTGCGATATTATTAATTTGTTTGGTAATTGTAGGTTATTTAGGAATCGAAGTTGGTTATCACATCTATAAAAGTAACCAGCAACAAAAACAAATAAATACAATTACGGCTAGATATAATAAACTTCGCGAGCAGTTTCCCAATATTGGAATCAGTAATGATCAATTGCGACAAATTATTTATTTAACTGATGGTTTAGAAAATTGTCATCATGGCTTACCAGATTTTTTTAAACAACTTGCAATAATCAATAAAAATTATCCCCAGATCGAATTTAGTGAAATTGAGTGGGATCAAAATCAAACTTATAAATCCGAATTTAAAACCAAAGATTTGATCAACACAACTGAAATATTGTGTAGTGGAAAATATATTCTCAAAGGTTATATTGCAACTTATGCCAATAATTCTCAAAGGGATTTGGAAAATATTTATAATTCATGGTTGGCTGACGCTGAGAATTTAGGGGTAACTATTAAAAATATAACTTCTCCGGTAAATATCCAGACTGGTAAATTCTCAGAAAATCAAGCTCCTCCTGAACGAGCCGAATTTGAAATAATGGTTACGATAAAATAACAATGAAAAGATTTTTTTTTCGAAAATCGCAAAAAAAAGTAGATGATGTTCGCATTAGCGAAATCAAAGCTTTAGCATCTCCAATTCAAATCATCAAAAAAACTCAAACCAAAGATGAGATTTTCGAAAATGTTTATTCACACCGACAAGATGTTAAAAAAATTCTAAATTTTGCTGATGATCGATTAATTGTAGTAATTGGACCTTGCTCAATACATGATCCAATCGCAGCCAAAGAATACGCAGCCAAGCTTTATCAGCAAAGCCAAATTCATGAGCGAAATTTAAAAATTGTAATGCGGGTATATTTTGAAAAACCCCGAACCAATATCGGCTGGAAAGGGTTAATTAACGATCCGAATTTAGATGGAAGCAATGATATTAATAAAGGGTTAATAATCGCTCGCAAGCTAATAACTGAAATTAATAAAATCGGTTTACCGGTGGGTTGTGAATTTCTCGATATGATTACTCCTCAATATATTGCTGATCTTGTAACTTGGGGTGCGATCGGTGCGCGAACTACCGAATCACAAGTTCATCGGGAATTAGCTTCTGGGCTTTCATGCTCTATTGGTTTTAAAAATGGCACCGATGGTAATTTAGCAATAGCAGTTGATGCAATCTTAACGGCTATGCACCCACATTGTTTTTTATCAGTGACCAAAAAAGGGCAATCGGCAATTGTTCGAACTTCTGGTAATGAAGCAACTCATATAATTTTACGAGGAAGCAAAAAAGATGTTAATTATCAAAAGGAAAATGTTAATTCAGCTTGTCAAGAATTAGCCAAAGCCGGGATTATGCAAAGATTAATGATTGATTTTAGCCATGCAAATAGTCAAAAAAAATATAAAAAACAGCTTGAGGTATGCTCAAATGTGAGTGAACAAATAGCTATTGGGGAAAAACGAATTATTGGAGTAATGATTGAATCGAATTTGGAAGAAGACCGACAAGATCTGCAATTTGGAAAAAAATTAAAATATGGACAAAGCATAACTGATGCTTGTATTGGCTGGGAAGATACTATTAAAGTTCTCAACAAACTGGCAAAATCGGTTGAAAAAAGAAGAGTGATTTGTTCGCGAAATTAGATGATTGCTTATAAAATATAAAATTATTGTTTTTTAAATTCAGCAAGTTTGTGATCTAATGATTTCGTATTGGTTTTAAATCGGGTATTATCTGCAATAGCTATAAAAACTTTAAATAAATCCCCAAAACCGGCAACGACTATACCTCCAATAAAAATAGTTACCCCATAACAGAAAAATTGAAAATTGTTTTTTTGGGCTTGTTGATATAAATATAGTTCATCAAAATCCTTGACAAATTGATAGATATTTTCCGGAATATAAGGCAGAATAATTGTGAGAATTCCAACTAATGCTGCCAGCCAACCTAGAGTCCGTAAAATTATCGAAACTAATCGTAGCGCATAAAATTTATACATGTATTTTCCTTTATTATTTCAATTTTTTATAATTGTATTAGAGATTTAATTATAAAATATCAATAATAACAAAAAATTCAACCAATTTATTAATAATCACCTATCATATTTATACCTGTTAAATTATGACTACTGACTATAAGAAATATATTCGAGATCTTCCGGATTTTCCCAAACCGGGAATCATCTTTCGCGATATTACTCCTTTACTGCGCGAAGGTATTGTGTTTGCTCATGCAATTGCTGATCTTGCAAGCGTATTTAGAGGTAAGGCTGATGCGATAGTGGGAATTGAAGCTCGGGGATTTGTTTTTGGTTCAGCCATTGCCCACCATCTATCATTGGGTTTTATTCCCATTAGAAAAGCCGGTAAACTACCTCCCGAGATTGAGTCAATCACTTATGAACTAGAATATGGAAGTGATTGTTTGGAAATTCGCAATGATGCATTTGTAAACGCAAAAAATGTTTTACTGGTAGACGATTTAATTGCCACTGGTGGAACTGCCATTGCTTCAATAGATTTATTAAGCAAACTTAAAGTTAAAGTTTGTGGAATCGCTGCAATTATTGAATTGCAGGAATTAGGTGGTGTAAAAAAAATTGAAGAGAAAGGGATAAAGGTTCATACCTTAGTTAAATATTGATAATTTTAGTATTGTTTAAAATACGATTCCACAGGAAATAGAAAATTATATTTTTACTTTTCTTAGAACTGTTTCGCTTATAAAAATATCCCTAATACAATTATTCCTAACAAGATCCGATACCAAGCAAAAATATTAAAAGTATGAGTTTGAATGTATGATAATAACCAGCGAATAGTAATTAATGCCACTACAAAAGAAACTACTAATCCAAATAATAATAAAATCCAATCATTTTGATTGGTAAATAAATGATAGCTTTGAAAAAGCTCAAAGCAAAATGCTCCTCCAAGTGTAGGTAATGCTAATAAAAAAGAGAATTCGGTTGCTGCTTTTCTGGATAAACCCGCAAATAACCCGCCAATGATAGTAGCCGCTGAGCGTGAAGTTCCAGGTATCATTGCCAATGTTTGAAAGATTCCAATAGCAAGTGCAGTCGATGGTTTAATCTGTAATAGTTCATCTTGAGTTTGTATATTAGTTTTCTCATTATTATTTTTATTAACATAATATTCACTAATAAAAATTAAAAATCCACCAACCATAAGAGCTATCGCCACAGTTATTGGATTAAATAACAAAACATGAATTTTCTCGTGTAACAAAGGTCCAAGAATAAGTACCGGTAAAAAAGCTATCAATAAACTGATAAATAATTTACGATTATTGCTATCAATAACCATATTAATTAAACGAATACGATAATGCCAGACAACAGCAAGAATTGCCCCTAGCTGAATAATAATATTAATTGAATTGTATTTAGGATCATCAATATCCATGAAAGCTGAAGTAATTATTAAATGACCCGTACTAGAGATTGGCAAAAATTCAGTTAATCCTTCAACAAATCCCAAAACTAACATTACTAAAAAATCATTCATTTCGGTAGATCATGATATGAAAGTAATAAAATTGATTCTTGGTTGGAATCATTATTGATAAAAATCGGTTTAAGTTTAGGAAATTTTGCTAATAAATTATTAATATTTCCACCAATTTCCAATAATAAATATCCATTATGACTTAGCCATTTTTTTGCTTGATCAATAATTTTAATAATATACTTGAGACCATTATTTCCGCCATCCAGAGCAAGTTTAGGTTCGAAAGTATATTCTCGAGGTAGATTTTTTAATGTTTTCGAATCAACATAAGGTGGATTTGAAATAATTAAATTAAACTTTTTATTTGTTACATTTTCAAAAAGATCACTATGAATTATTTCAACTCGATTTGTTAGATTATATTTAGCAACATTTTTTTTAGTTAAGTTAATGGCATTTTTATCGATATCAACACCAATTACCTGAGATTCTCCAAAAGCATGGGCGGCAATAATCGAAAGAGATCCTCCTCCGCAGCCTAAATCAAGAATATTTTTGCATTGATAATCTTCACTAAGCCAAGGGGTAAGACGATCAAAAATTGGCTTCGCCAATAAGGAACGGGGAATTATTGTTTTGTTATCTACGATAAAATGAAAATCCTCCAACCATATTTCATTGGTTAAATAGGCTATCGGGATTCTTTGATTAATTCTTCTAGCGGCTAATTGATTTATTTTGTTAACTTCTTTTTTGGTAAGTTTGCTAGCTAAAAAAATTTCTCGTTCGAAAATTGGAATATCTATTGCGTAACAAATCAATGCCCAAGCTTCACTAAGTGCGTTGGGATAACCATGACCAAAACATATTTGACTTTGATTAAATCTGCTAGTCAGAATTCTAAGAAGATCTCGAATGGTTAGATTTGAAATGGTATTTTTTCCAATATCATCTCTATTCATCTTGTGGATGAAAAATTGATGAGATTAATAATCTAGATTTTTGATTCTTGCCCTTTCGATGCCAGGAGTGACATTATTGAGCGAATTTCATTTTTAAAAAATGAAAAATCAAAATTGTAAATTGCATTACCTGATGAAGAATCTGTTGGGAAAAAAAATAAATCTCCGTTTTCGATATTTTCACTGGTTATTGGCTTTATTCCTGAAGCATTAGTTTGACCAATTCTTTGCATTGGACTTTCAACTAAAGATGCTTTATTTGTAGAAGTTTTATTTGTAGCTTCATCTTCCAATACCGCCCGAGCACCTTTGATGGTAAAAAGTTGTCCATAGAGAAGATCGCGAATCTTACGAACTAATAAAACTTCTTCATATTGATAATAACGACGATTGCCACGTTTATTTGGTCGTAGTTTATTAAATTCTTGTTCCCAATATCGTAAAACATGAGGTTTAACTTGACACAATTCCGATACTTCGCTGATAGTAAAGTAGCGCTTAGTGGGAATTGGTTTACTCAGTTTACTTAGATCAATGTTTTTATCATCTAGCATTTTTATTTATTATTTATGTTGTAGTTATTTTGAGCTTTGGTATGAAGTTTTGCTTCAACTTTTTGTTTTAAACTTTGAGATGCATGAAAAGTTACAACACGACGAGGGGAGACAACAACGACTTCATTTGTTCGGGGATTTCTCCCTGGACGTTCCTTTTTATCCAGCAGTTCAAAGTTACCGAAATTAACTAATTGAACATCATCACCACGCTCTAATGCCCTAATAATTTCTT
>Ga0209562_1000160_pt1 | contig 29677 bp, 24 predicted proteins | sample WorMetvacBELIZE2_FD_187399 | JGI IMG/M metagenome (GOLD analysis project Ga0209562, IMG submission 187399) | Marine gutless worms symbiont microbial communities from Max Planck institute for Marine Microbiology, Germany - Olavius vacuus BELIZE.2... | ecosystem: Host-associated > Annelida >... | reverse complement strand
ATGCACAACCCCTTGGGTTTGCGACCGACATCCCTGATGGAGCCGAAATCGACATTGACCATCATCGGATAAATCATCACCCAAATCAGCGCCGCCACCACCAGGTTGACGCTGGCGTGTTCCAGCGCCGCAATGGCCTGAAACATGCCCGGCATAGCAATCCCCAGGCCGACGCCGGCAAGGATGCACAGCGCCACCCACAGGGAAAGGTAGCGCTCGAAAAAGCCAAGGGGAGAATGAGGTTCGTTCATGGCAACTCTGTTTCGATGCGCTGTTTCAGCAGGGCGATGGCTTGGTCGAAGACGGCGTTAGTCTGCGCCTTGTCGCTTTGGCGGGGCACAACCTGGTTCACCATCCGAGGGGCAGCCATGTTCATCGTGGATGCAACAATTTTCGCGCAGATAGCCGATCAATGCTTCGATGGACGCGACCTTGGCCGCGTAGATCATCAAACGTCCTTCCTTGCGGGCCGAAACCAGCCCGGCCTGGGTGAGATGAGAGAGATGAAACGACAGGGTGTTATGTTGAATACCAAGGCGGTCGCCTATTACTCCTGCGGCCGCTCCCTTACGCCCATACTCAATCAGGATCTTGAACACCCTCAACCGCGTTTCCTGTGAAAGCGAGGTGAAAGCATTGAGGGCCTGTTCGAAATTCATCCGTCAATAATAATTGACGTGTTAAACATGTCAAGAATAATTGACGTGTTTTCCCGATAGCAAAACAACCAAGCCAGGTCAATTCGGCAAAAAAGGCTTCGGCCAAGTCTATTCGACTTGGTAGCTTCACTAAGCCACCAAGCTCCAATGATTGTCCGGATGCATACTCAGTGGAAAAATGGTTCCGGCAAACAAGACCAGACGCTTGCCGCCCATAAGCACACCCCGGGGTGAAAGCGCCAGGGCGCAGACCCCAGGTAAATGCGCCTTCTTTCGCCATTGACCGTCAAGACTCCAGAAACCGGCCAGATCCCCCCTGGGGCTGCTAACCCAGAAGCCATCCTTAACCGCTAAAACGCTGCCGCCATAGCCCTGCATGGCCGATCTTGCCTCCGCCATTTCGATGCATTCCGCCCTGCGCCCGGGGGCTACCCGCAGCAAACCCAGCACCGGCGCAGATTGCCTATGCGCCTCGTGAGTGTGCTCGGCCTGCATGGCGATGCCAAGCGTGGCGCTTGCCGGGTGATAGGACAAATGACGCAAACTCAGGCAAGGATCGTCGGCTGTATAGCGGCGTACAATCGCGCCGCTCACCGCATCCATCTCCACCAGGCTCGAATCCATTTCGACCCCGGCAACGCGTGCGCGACCAGCCTCATGCCGCGATGCTATCCCGCCATTGGCGACCCAGATGCACCTGCCTCCCGGCGCGGCGAGCATTTGGTGCGGATCCCGTCCGCCTGATCGCCACACCCGTATGGGTTCAAGGCTTTTTGCATCGCGCATAACTACCAATCCGAAATCGGTCAGGGCGTCTGTTTCCGTGGTCAGAATCACCCCACCTTCCAGATGCGGCAGCGCATGGCCGTTAAGCGGCTGCATGGGCTCAGCCCAGCGGATAAGGGTGCGCTTGGGCGCATGGGGCTGCCAACGCATCAACCAGTCACCCGGTCTGCGCGCCACTATCACTACAGAACCATCGGGCATGGGGGTGAGCCCGTGGGCGCGGGTGGGCAGCTCCACCTCGGTAGTCACCTGCACCCCGCTCGTTCGGATTTCGATCAACCCGGCCTTGTAACCCTGCGCATCATTCCAGGCGGCGACCAGGCGCGTGCGCGAATTCCCAGCATGCGCATGCACCGGGGGTACCGATTGAGCTACAACAACCGCGCCCAGCGCCAGACATTGCCCACAAAAGCGTCGGCGCGGTGGACTAATCGCCATCGGCATCGGAAAAACCAATTCGCACCTGCAATGCGTCCGCCACCCTGGTTTCCACCAGGTACTTGAGTTCCGCCAACTTCCGGGTTGCCGCCAAAATCGCCTCCTCATCTTCGCCCGGTTGCATGTTCGCCATCAGCCCGTCAATAACGGCGATTCGCCCACGCAATTCATCCGCCAGCGCCTCCCGGCCCAACCAGCGTAAATGGGCGACCAACAAACCGTACGCCTCTCCCTCCCCGCTACCGCCAAAAGCGACGGCGCGCCAGTGCGCCAGCCAATCGTCTCTGGTGGCGCCGCTTGATGCGCGGGGATAGTCGCGTTCAGCCCGCAGGGGTTTTTCCATTTTTTGCCATCGCAGGCGTTCAATTGCGCCGACATACTGGTTGATGAACTCGCTGAACAGGGTGTTCGTCAACTCGGTATCTCCCTCCACTCCGGCCATCCAATCATGCCAACCGTCGAGCAGAGTCCGCGCCTCGGCGACCAACTCGGCCGCCAGAGCGCGGGCATATTTGCACATGTTGACATCAGGCCCTGCGGCAAACAGCAACCATTCCAGCACTGGAATCCCCTTGCCCGGTGTACCAATCTTTTTCAGCTGATGCAAAGCGAGCGGCGTGTCCTGTGACGACTGGGCTTGCAACCCGCGCCTAATCAGGCGTTCTCGCGGCGGTTGAAAGTCAATAGTCGGCAGGGAGCGGCGCAGCAATATCGGCCCGACGACTATGGCGGCAAGTTCCGCCCAGGAAAGATGCATCTCACGCCACGCGGCCCTGGCGTCATCGCCACAGCGATCGTCAAGCGTGCTATGCAGCGCCTCGCTGGTCGCAACAAACGCCCTGGTTTTCGGTAACGCCCAGTGCTGATAGTAGGCGCGCAACAAGGAGCTTTTATCCGCTGCGCGATTTGCCTCGCTGCTTTCGCCATAACTCAAAACCGGGACAAGCAACAACAGCCCCACAATCGCCAACCGCCCCAAAGGCCGGGCGAGCGTCACAGGGATTCCACAAATCGCACCAGGGCGTTGCGCTCCGACTTGCGCATCTCAAGCACATGCTTCCTCGCCTCCCCGGCTTCACCTCCGTGCCAGAGAATGGCCTCCAGCACCCCGTTGGCGCGACCATCGTGCAACAGGCGTGTATGGCCATTGACATCCTTTATCAAGCCGATACCCCATAGCGGCGGCGTTTTCCATTCGCTGCCGCTCGCCTCAAAATCCGGCCTGCCGTCCGCCAGTTCCGGCCCCATGTCGTGCAACAGCAGGTCTGTATAGGGCCAAATTTTTTGCCCGACGGCCTGTCCACTCGACAGCTCAGAAAAAGGCGGCTCGCCGGTGATATAACTCGGCCGGTGGCACTGGGCGCAACCGGCCAGATGAAAGAGTGTTTCGCCTTGTTGAACCATTGGGTCGTCTATTCCCCGTCTCGCCGCAGGCGCCAGCGTGGCCTGATAAAACACCACCTCCCTGAGGGTGCGCTGATCCAGCTCCGGCCCGGTTTCGCCTGTTTTTTCAGCAATCCGCGCCTGGGCTGCAACCGCCTTGAGGCAATCCAGCTGCGCCTGCGTACAGGGTTCCTCGGGAAACAAGGCCGTGGTAATGCCAATGTCGCCGTTGAACGCGCCGGCAGTCTGGTGTGCAAGGGTCGCGACATTGGCCTTCCAGCCGAAGCGACCAATCCGCATGGCGGCGCTGTAGACGTCGTAAACACGATTGACCCGGCCACTCACCTGTCCGCCCGCCTCCGCCTGTCTGGCGGCGTTGAGCTCTATCTGAATATCCGTAATCGCCTCGATCAACCCTATGCCCACCAGTTGCGGGGCGATGCGCGGGCCAAGCATGGCTTCCTCATGCATCGGGCCGTAGGCAAGATCAACCGGCGTGTAGTGGGGCTGTTGTAACACATAGGGCGCGCCATCCGTAAACCGTCTCCTGATCTCGCTGTAGGTGATGCGCATCCGCCCTTCCGGCTTGACTCCCTGGATGGCCGCGTTATTGAACTGACCACCATAAACAGGCTCGGGAACCACACCCTGGCGCGGGTTCTTGCTGGGAATGGAGAGGCGAAAGAGCAAAGCCACCGCAGGCTCGGATTCGCCGCTTTGTGGATCAACAGCCGGCGGCGCGCCGCGACCATCGAGGGCATGACAGCCGCCACAGGAACGGGCGATGAAATGCGGCCCCAACCCGTCGCGAGCGGTGGTTGAGGCCGGGGCCTGCACCCAGTTGCGCTTGAAAAACGAATTGCCTATGGCGAAACGCCTGCGGCCTTCGTTATCCAGGTTGGCGAACGGAAAGGAAAAGGCGTTTCGCCCGGTGGCGAACACTGTGGTTTCGCCACCCGTGTATTCGCTCGCCGGGTCTGTTTCCAGGGCGTAAAGGCGCAAGGACGCCAGCATCATCAACGCAAAAAACGGCGCCAATGCCCGGAACGCCCCAAAACTGCACACCATTGTCCTGCGTATCAGGGCTCAACCAGGGTGAGCTTTTTTATGCCCAGCGCCTCGGCCACATCGACTATCTGGTCGCTTTGCGCTACCAGGCTGTCGATGGTGCGTTGAATGCGCGCGCGACCGGCATCCTCGAGAATCTCCCGATCAAAGGGCGAATGTATGGCTTTCGCCGCCGCCACCGAGGCGGCAATCCGCGCGCTGGTTGCGCTCGCCAAGGCCGGGTTGGCTGCGGCCACCAGGTGCTGCAACCCCGGCCCGGTCATGACCTTGCCGTTGAAACGGTGATATACCCCCAGCCACACATTCTGTATGCCAAGCGCATTGGCGACTATGTCCCTGTGGGTATTGTCGGAAAAGCACGAATGCTCATCCTCCTGGTCGCGGGAGAAAAGCGCAACCTCCATGCGTTCACCCGCAAGTTCGCCACGCGAGAGCGAACCGAGCCCCACCAGTATCTTGCGCAGCGATTCCTTGCCGCCGGCAACAAAGGAGGCGCGGTAGTTTCCCGCCACGTTTGGTCGCCATTCGGCTGCGACGCTTGCCAGGTCATCAAGCAACAACCCGGTTGCCGCGCGTAAATAGGCGCGACGCCGGTCTGCGTTTGGCGCCTGTCCATCCACAAAATCGGTATAGGAACGCGAGCCCGGAGAATATTCGCTCCTATCCTGACCCCACAGAAAAAACTCGATCGCATGCCAGCCGCTGGCCACATTCTCCTCGCCTCCCCGCTCGTTATAGGCGGCGATATTCTCCCTGGTAATCGCAAAATCGGGATTGTTGATCAGCCCGGAATGCGGCTGGTGCGCGACCTTGTCCACAAAGGATTCATCCATGGGCCAAGCGTTGATTTGACCTTCGGGGCCATCGGCGTCGTCGATCGGACCGCCATAAAAGCGAAAGGCCTCCGTCTGACCATAGACATCGCGGGCGTCCAGCCAAGCATCCCTGGCCCTCCTTTGGGTCGCTTCACCAGGCGCATCAACAAACACCTCAACCGCCTGTTGTAGACGCCGCGCCGCCTCCAGCGAATCCATGTAGTTGGCGTGGACAATATCCGCATAGTGAGTAAGCACTGCCTGTTTGGACGGGGCGGCCCAGGCACCAGTCGTAGCCAGTAGTGCAAGCGTAAGGACTACAATCCTCATATGATTCTCCTTGAAAACAGACAGTTATGCCAGCGTAATCGTCCTTGAAGCATTGACATAGCTGCAATCGAAAAAGCGAATCATACGCAAATAAGAATGATTATCAATAGCATTTGGATTTTTTCGCCCGCTGCCCAAAAAAACAATCCCCGTTATGGCAAAAAAGCAATAGGCATTCAAGTTACCTTCACCTCCCCTATCATGCGCGCTTTATACCGGACACAACACCATGAAGTTTTCCGCCATTCCGTTCGTCTTGCTCTTGCTTGCGCTGCTGGGCGCGTGCACCACCCAGAACGAGCCAGTGGAAGAGGGAATCTCCATTACCAATAATGAACATGGCCAGCGGCTGGTGGGTATGAGCGAAGATCAGGCGCGCGCCGAGGCGCGCAGGATGGGCCGCCCTTTTCGCGTGGTGAAACGCGACGGCAAAGCCTTGATGGTCACCATGGATCATGTACCAGGTCGCCTCAACGCCAGCGTGGATCAGGGCATGGTCACCAGTATTCACGTGGAGGGCGAGGGCGTGATCAAGTTGAACAACAAGGCGCAATAGGATCGTGCACCTGGTCGACGGCTTCGGCAGACGGGTCGACTATCTGCGGCTGTCAGTAACCGACCGCTGCAACTTTCGTTGCGTCTATTGCATGGCGGAAGAGATGACCTTCGCGCCGAAAAACGAGGTTTTAAGCCTGGAGGAAATCCACCGGCTGGCGAGCATTTTTGTCTCGCTGGGGGTGAAAAAAATCCGCCTAACCGGCGGCGAACCGCTGGTACGGCACAATTTCATCTGGCTGGTGCGCCGCCTTGGCGCTCTGCCCCGGGTGACGCAACTGGCGATTACCACCAACGGCGCATTACTGCGCAAACACGTTACGGCGTTAAAGGAGGCTGGAGTCTCACGGCTGAATATCAGCCTGGATTCGCTGGACGACGCAACCTTTACCCACCTTACCCGTTTTGGCAAGATCGCCGAGGTGCTCGACGGTCTTGCCGCCGCCAAAGAGACTGGTTTCAGCATCCGCCTGAACTCGGTCATCCTCAAGGGCATCAACGATCACGAAACCCTGGCGCTGGTCGATTTCGCTCGAGCTAACGGTTGCGATATCGCCTTTATCGAGGAAATGCCCCTGGGCGGGTTGGCGCGCGACCGGGCGGGGGAATCCATCCGCAACGACACGCTCTACACCCAGATTAATGCGCATTATCGACTATCGCCGCTCGATTACACCTCGGGTGGCCCGGCGCGCTATTACCGCCTTCCGGACGACTCGATTCGCGTGGGTTTTATTTCCCCGCACAGTCACAACTTCTGCAGCTCTTGCAATCGCGTACGCCTAACCGCCTCGGGAAGGCTTTTGCTGTGTCTGGGAAACGAACACTCTCTGGATTTGCGCGAACCACTCCGCACAGGTGCGAGCGACCAGCAACTGCGCGAATGCATAATCGATGCCTTGCGTCTCAAGCCCGAGCGCCATACTTTCAATCACAGCGAAGAGCCGCAGATTTTGCGCTTCATGAACAGCACCGGCGGTTGAAAATTTTGGCTTTATACTCCGGCTTGCCAACCTGCTTCGCTTTTGCCACAATACACCTCAGAAATAAATTCCGGAAGGCCTGAACAACCTTAATTGAAGAACAAAAAGAACATCCATCACAACCCACGCAATCATCTCATTCTTCTCAAAACACAGAACCATCGTTTACGCCAAACCCCTGCGCAAGCGCAAACGCGAGCGAGATTCGACTTCACCCAAGTCCCCTGCCACGCCTACCTGGCTGCAAGGGGTATTGGAACGACGTAATCTGACCCTGGCCGATTGCGAAGTCAGGCTTGCCGATATGCTCGACCCGGCCGGACTCTACGGGATGCAAACGGCAGTGCGGACGGTCGTCGAAGCGCTCAAGGAGGGGCTCACCATCGCCCTCGCCGGCGATTACGATGTGGACGGCGCCACGGGCGTTGCGCTGGGCATGGAGGCGCTCACCCTGTTTGGCGCGAAAAAAGTTGTGCCACAACTGCCCGATCGCTTTGTCGACGGCTATGGTTTGAGCGAAGCCATGGTCGAGGAAGCACGCAACCAGGGCGTTGACCTGCTGATTACGGTTGATAACGGTATCGCCGCCCACCAGGCCATCAACCTGGCGCACGAAAACGGCATGCAGGTGATCATTACCGATCACCATCTACCGGGAGGCAAACTGCCTCCGGCTGACGCGATCATCAATCCCAATATGCCCGAATGCGCGTTTGGCAGCAAGAACCTTACGGGCGCAGGGGTGATTTTCTATCTGATGTGTGCGGTTCGCACCACCCTGCGCGAACAGAACTGGTTTTTGTTCAACAAGATCCCCGAGCCGCCCATGAGCAGGATGCTGGATCTGGTGGCCCTTGGCGCCATCGCCGACATGGCGAATATCGACAGGAACAATCGCCTGTTGATTAAAAGCGGCGTGGCGCGCATTCGCGCCGGAAACGCACACAAGGGGATAATCGCTCTTCTCGAAGCCATGCAGGTGAATCCCAAACACTGCGCCCCACGCGACCTCGGCTTTTCCGTAGCCCCACCGCTCAACGCCGCCGGTCGCCTGGCGCACATGGACAGCGCCCTTGCCTGCTTGCTGGCCGCCAGTTGGGCCGAGGCGCGCAACCATGCGGCTGAACTGGTGGCGCACAACACCCAGCGCAAGCAGATACAGAACCTCATGTACCAGGAAGCCTTGGCCGCCGCCAACGCCGAGCCGCCCGAGGCGCATGCGCTTGTGCTCTACAACCCGGACTGGCACCAGGGGCTGACCGGGCTGGTGGCCGGAATGATCAAGGACAAACTTGGAAAAAGCTGTTTTGTGCTCACCCGGGGCGGAGACCTGCTGGTCGGTTCCGCGCGCTCTGCCGGTGGCGATCACCTGCTCGACTGGCTCGAAACCATCAACACCCACAACCAGGAACTGTTGGCGCGTTTTGGCGGCCACGCTGCAGCGGTGGGCTTCACCCTTTATCCCCACGCACTGGACGATTTTCGTAACGCGGTGTTTGCGCATTCGCCGCAACCCGGAAAGACGCCATCGACCTGCGAAAAACCGGCGCAGGACGACGGCGAAATGCCGCCCGAGGCGATAACCCTGAAAAACGCACTCCTGCTTGAGGAGCTCACCCCCTGGGGCAAGGGATGTGAGGAACCGCTTTTTTACAGCGATTTGACCCTGGTCGAAAATCGGGTGATGGGCGTCAACCACCAACGCCTGCAATTTGTCGTGGAGGACGCCAACGGACAACGACCAATCGCCGGCGTGGCCTTTTATCTGAGTGAAGACGAGATGCCCGCCACTCTGCCGGCGCGCGTAAAAGTCCATTACCACCTTGGCGCCAACCGCTATCGCGGTTCTCTCACCCTGCAACTGCTGGTGAAACGCCTGGCGCTGCTTGAGGACGCAACGGGCAATGACGAAAACCAGGTAAAATCAACCGACGCGCCGCTCGCAATGGAGGAATAATGCCCCGCCTGTGCCCACGCCCCTTGTAGTTTAACGGATAAAACGTCCGCCTCCTAAGCGGAAGCTTCAGGTTCGATTCCTGACGAGGGGGCCATAAGGTAATAGAAATCAACAAGTTGAGAGGCGCCAGAAGAAGTATTGTGTCGTTGTTCTGCCCTCAACCAGCTGCGCTAATATCCCAATGTAAAGACACTACAATTCACGGCTTTCTGTCAATCCCCCGCCATGACCTTTGTTGTTACCGATAGCTGCCTCAAGTGCAAATACACGGATTGCGTGGAGGTCTGTCCGGTGGATTGTTTTTACGAGGGTGATGAATATCTTGTCATCCACCCGGATGAATGCATCGACTGCGCCCTGTGTGTGCCCGAATGCCCGGTCGAGGCCATCGTCGCCGACGATGAAATCCCCCCGGGCCAGGAAATCTTCACCCGCATCAACGCCGAACTTTCGAACAAACTGCCGAACATCACCCGGGCCAAGCCGCCGCCGGCCGACGCTGACTCCTGGAAGCACCGCCCCGACAAGCTCAGGCTGACGTCTTCACTCGCTGGCTATTGCAAGGATTATCCAGGATGAGCATAGTAGACGCGCAGGGCTACCGCCTCAATGTCGGCATTATTCTGCGCAATCACGACGGGCACCTCCTCCTCGCGCGGCGCAGCGACAAACACTCCTGGCAATTCCCCCAGGGCGGAATGGCGCCGAGTGAAAACGAAGAAGAAAGCATGTACCGCGAACTGGACGAAGAGCTTGGCCTGTCCAGGGACAAGGTCAGCATTCTCGCAAAAAGCAACCACTGGTACAGCTACCGCCTGCCGCAACGTTTCATTCGCTACAACCAATACCCGGAATGCATTGGTCAGAAACAGAAATGGTTTTTGCTCAATTTTCTCGGTGAAAACGAGGATATTCGCCTGGATACGGACGACAAACCCGAGTTCTCAGACTGGGCCTGGTTCAACCCCATGGACCCATTGCACACTCTGGTGATTTTCTTCAAACGCGATGTCTACCAGGCGGTGCTGAACGAGTTCGCTCCCTTTACCCTCGGTGGCTCCATCGAACTCGGGCAGAGTCTGTACGGCGGCAAATGAAAGCGGTCATTCTCGGCGCGGATTCAGTCGGCAGCGGACTGGCGATTCGCCTGGTAAGCGAGAATGTTGGCGTTACGGTGGTGGACGAGAACGCCGAACGCCTGCGTGAACTGCAACAGGGGCTCGACATCAGCATAGTCCACGGCTGGCCTTCGCACCCTGAAGTGCTGACTAATGCGGTCGGCAACGAAGCCGACCTGCTGATTGCGGTAACCCAAAACGACGAAGCCAACCTGGTTGCCTGCGACTATGCCGAGCGGTTGAACATAGGCAAAAAAATCGCCAGAGTGCACGATCCCTATTTCCTCTTTCGCGAGGATTACATGCGTTGGGGCTTCAACGCCGATGTATTGATCAGCCCTGAGCGTCAGGTTAGCCTGACCCTGCGCAGCATGATTGAATACCCGGAAGCCAACCAGGTGTACGACTTTGCCGACGCCAAGGCGAAACTCGCCTGCATCCGTGTGTTGCCCAACAGTCAGATGGTAGGGCAGAAGCTTTCGCAATCCAACCTGCCCACCTCCGGCATTGATGTGCGCGTGGTCGCCATTTATCGCGACAACGAGCTGATCCTGCCCGACGGCGACAGCGAGATAATGGAAAAGGACGAACTCTTTCTGGTCGCATCGCGTAAAAACCTGCGCCGCGCCGCACGCGAATTCGCCCCGGGTCGTCAACCGTTCAAACGCGTCACTGTGGTCGGCGGCGGCAAGATCGGCTTCAGCCTCGCCCAGCACCTGGAAAAGTACTTCCAGGTAAAAGTGTTTGAAACCAGCTTTGAGCGCTGCAACTTTCTTTCATCGGAACTGAAAAGCTCCCTGATCCTGCACGCCAACGGCACCGACCAGGAGGCCCTGAAGCGCGAGAATATCGCCGGCAGCGATGTCTTCTGCGCAGTCAGCAACAACGACGAAACCAATGTGGTTTCCTGCCTGCTGGCGAAAAAACTCGGCGTGCCAAAAACAATCGCCCTGGTCAACAACCCGGCCTATGTAGGTTTGATCGAAGATCGGATGATTGACATCGATCAATACATTTCTCCCCAGGACACCACTCTCTCCACCCTGCTTTCCTACATCCGCAAGGGTGATGTGGTATGCGCCTACACCATGCGCCACGGCGGCGCGGAGGCGATGGAAATAGTGGTGCACGGCACCGAGCAGGATTCGCAGGTGTGCGGTCGCACCATAGAGCAACTGCCTCTTCCCTACGGCACAGTAGTGGGCGCGGTGATTCGTGACAACCAAGTACTGATGGCGCACAACAATGTCACCATCCAGAGCGATGACCACCTGATTATTTTCACAACCGATAAAACAGCCCTGCCCTTTGTCGAGAACCTGCTCAAGGTGTACTAGCAGCGATTACAGAAATCCCTATATTTTCAATCCGCAAGCGCGGCCTCGACTCTTTTCCTCAGTTCCGGCACAAGTTCTGCCTCAAACCAGGGACGCTCACGCAGCCAGCGGTTGTTGCGTGGGCTGGGATGCGGAAGGGCGATGACATCCGTGTGTTCGCACCAGTTTTTCACTGCATCAGCCACACATCTCCCTTCCTGCGGGAGATGCCAGGCGATGGCGTAGGCGCCAATCGCCAGAGTGAGACGCACGCTTGTCAGTTGCGCCATCATGAGCTTGCGCCAGGCGGCGGCGCATTCCGGCCTTGGCGGCAGGTCGCCGTTTTTTTCCGTACCCGGATAGCAAAGGCCCATCGGAGCTATAGCGAGTCGTCCTGGGTCGTAGAAGGTTTCGCGGCTGACGCCCATCCAGTTGCGCAGACGGTCGCCGCTGGGATCGTTGAACGGCAGACCGGTGGTGTGTACACGAATTCCAGGCGCCTGACCCGCCACCAGGATGCGCGCCCGCGGATCCAGCTGAAACACCGGTCGCGCGCCCAAGGGCAGATGCGGCTCACACAAGCGGCATGCGCGGATGGAGACAAGAAGTGATTGCAGGTCGGACATGACATGGAACTTTTCCCATCATTTTATTACCGGACCTCATGAGTTTTCCCCGCACTTGAGCCTGCTGCTCTAATATGGCTGACGCCCTTTGCCTGATTTTTCCGAATGAACCAGGCCACTACTCTCGCCGCGCTCCTGCGACCTGATACACCCGACGATGTAATCGGGCAGGATCACTTGCTCGCGCCGGGCATGCCCCTCTATGCCGCGCTGCATCAGGGCAAACCACATTCCATGCTGCTGTGGGGGCCTCCAGGCTGTGGCAAAACCACCGTTGCGCTGTTGCTGGGTAAGCAACCCGGATGGCAAACCATTGCGCTTTCTGCGGTGGAAGCGAGCGTAAAGGACATCAAGGCCATAGGCGAGCAAGGTGATGCGCTTGCCAGCCAGGGCGGCCGTCTGCTGTTGTTTATCGACGAGATTCACCGCTTCAACAAGGCGCAGCAGGATTCGCTGCTGCACATGGTCGAAGAAGGCGCCGTCACGTTGGTAGGCGCCACCACCGAGAACCCTTCCTTTGCGCTTAACAACGCCCTGCTTTCGCGCCTCAAGGTCTATGTACTCAATCCGATAGATAAACAAGCGCTGGCAAGGCTTGCCCGACGTGCGCTCAAATGGCGGCAAAAGCAGCAGCCTCAGGCAAGCTGTGATGACCAGGCGCTGGAACTCGCGATAGCCGCCAGTGACGGCGACGCCAGACGCTTGTTGAACACACTTGAACTCGCCTTTGAGGCGGCCGATGCAATCACACGCGAGGTTATGGCCCAGGCGGTGGGCACAACCTGGCGCATGTTCGATAAACAGGGCGATCAGTTCTACGATCTCATCTCGGCCTTGCACAAATCCGTACGCGGCTCGAATCCGGATGCCACGCTCTACTGGCTCTACCGCATGCTCGAAGCCGGTTGCGACCCGCTCTATGTCGCCAGACGCATGACCCGCATGGCGAGCGAAGACATAGGCAACGCCGACCCGCGTGCGCTGGAAATCACCCTCAACGCGGCCAACGCCTACGAACGACTGGGTACCCCGGAAGGAGAACTGGCCCTTGCCCAGGCAGCCCTGTACCTGGCCTGCACCCACAAGAGCAACGCCGTGTATCTGGCAAGCAAGGCGGCGCGCGGCGCGGTTACTTCACAGGGTTCGTTGCCCGTGCCGCACCACCTGCGCAACGCCCCCACCAGGCTGATGAAAAACCTCGGCTATGGCAAGGAGTACCGCTACGCCCACGACTACCCGGACGCCTATGTTCCAGGTGAACGCTATCTACCGGACGAACTGTCGGACTGGCGCTGTTACACCCCAACCAGGCGTGGCGTGGAAGCCCACTTTGCCGAGCGCCTGACACGATTGCGCGAGGCCGACGCCTCCTCTTCCGCCGCAGCGCCCGCCAGGCGCAAACCGGACGACAAAACGGATGGTCATTAAACAACGCCAAATAGCTCGTTTTTGCGAGTCCATCCAATTTATGATTCAGCGCAATAACCACAGCGACAAACCACGTCCGACCGTTTCGGCTTGTTCACTCCCCGGCCAGAAGGGAGCTCAACCAGTACCGCCATCGCTGTAGCGCCATGAAACACCTTCTTTTTCTTCTGCTAAGTCTGTTGCTCCTGCCGGCGGGGCCGCTTTACGCGCAAGAAGATAACCTGTCCACCATCCGCTTTCTCGATCTCACCAAACAGGTCGAGGAAGAAAAAAAGACACAATCGGACAAGGATCTCACCGGTGATTCAGACAATCGCGTGATCGAACTGCTGCGCCTGTTCAAGGACAACACCCGCTCCGTTGTGCCCATCGCCTATACCGAGGAACACAACAACACCCTGCTGATAGGAAGTTGGGTCAACTACTGGCAGGTCGGCTCTGGGCGACAGTACGAGTTTGATAACTATGAGTGGCAGATCTTTCTTTACGGCGAGCAAATGTGGAACAACCTTGAAAACTACAGCCTGCTGCAACAAAACAGACACAGCTGCGACGAAGACCCGGTCAAAGGCTGCATCCGTCAAAGCATTTCCAAGGACCTGGAGTTCACCATCAGCACATTTGGTGTTGGCGGCACCATCTACTATCTGCGCACTGCCGACAACGACTTGTCGCTGGGGATAGAGGCCCCCCTCTTTGCCGCCCACCAGCTGCGGATCAGGTCCAGGCAGGCGGATAAAAACTACCGCATCAACGGCATCTCCATACTCGGCATACCAATCTATCGCCACTCAGTGATCACGCCCTTCAAGCTACGTTACAAGCCGGGCAACTGGTTCAGCATGACCCTGTCGCTGAAATACGCCACCATGACCGCCTTTCAACAAAACCAGGACGATTACGCTGAGGATGTGGAAGGCGAATGGATCAACGACTGCCGCAGCAATAACTGCAATTTCAGCTCGGTAACCGGCAACCTGGGGATGGAGATAGTGTTTTAACGCCGGTTGACGCCGGAATCAGCACCTGTTCATCGCTTCGCCGCGAGCCGCGAACCCCTATGCAACAAACGCCCTTGCATTCTGAAACATTCTGAACCAAGGGCTGTATTCGTCGTGCCAGGGGGTGGCGAGTGGGTGGCGCCAAGGGCATTGTCTGGTCAGGTAGCGTCGCTCCGGGTGAGGCATCAGCAGGGTGACACGTCCATCGGCATTGCATAGCCCGGCGGTGGATTGGGGAGAGCCGTTGGGATTGGCCGGATAGGCTGTAGCGGTTTCTCCCGTGTAATCGCAATAAACTGCGCTGATCAAGTTTTCGTATTGCTCCGCAAGCGCCGGGAATTGACCGTAGCCGTGGGCTATGGGCGTCACCAGTTGCGCTTCCTGCATGTCCGCGAGCAGAACCGAGGGTGATTTGGTGATCCGCACCTGCACCAGCCTGCCCTCGAATCTGCCGGACTGGTTGGCGAGCAGGGGGGCAAAGTGTTCCGCACCCGGAATGCAATCACCTAGTTGCGCCAGCATCTGACAACCGTTGCATATCCCCAGGGTAAAGGTGTCGGGACGACGCCAGAAAGCGTGCAGCGCTTCGCGTGTGCCGGGATGCTGCGCTATGCCCCTGGCCCAGCCTGTTCCCCCACCAAGCACATCGCCGTAAGAAAAGCCGCCACATACAGCCAGCCCCTGTACGCTCGTAAGATCAAAGCCGTCGCGAAGATCCTGGGTGGCAAGGTCGATCACCGCAAACCCGGCGGCGTGGAAGGCGTAGGCCAGATCTCTGTGGCCATTGCTGCCCTGTTCGCGCAGCACGGCCACCACAGGTTTGGTGGAGTTGACCGCAGGCGCCGCCAGCAGAGGATAGTCCGCTTTTTCCACCATGCGCGTTTTAAGATTCCGGTTGTGGGCCATGGCCGAACGCACCGCCTCGGGGGCGTCGCGCAGCAATGAGATGGATTCGCTTACCGCCTGCCACTGGTGCAGCAGGCTTGCAAGGCCGAAGTTCAGGTTTTTCTCCCCGGCAAGACGCAAATCAATGCACGCTTCGCTTTGCACCGTAGCGATCTTCTCCACCCGCAGGGCAGGGTATTCGGCAGCCAATTTGGCGAACCCGGTTTCCATCTTCGGAAGGAGTTGAACGCAGGCGCCTGTGCCCTCATGGAGCAGAAAGGGCAGAGGGTCGACGTGCTGACAGTGGATTACCAGGCCAAGCCGCGCGGCAAAGGCCATTTCGCACAAGCAGGCCCAGAGTCCTCCATCGCTGCGGTCGTGATAGGCGCTGAAGAGTCGTCGACCGTCACGCAGCAGCGCGAGCAACTGGCGCACTTCCACCGAGCTCACATCGGGCGTTGCGCCGCCAAAGCTGTCACACACTTGCGCCAGCGCCGAGGCGCCAAGGACATAATCCTGCCGCACCGGCTCTATCAGCCAGATTTCACCTTTCTCGAGCAGTTGCGGGGTAAGGCGATTACGCACATCCTGCACCTGGGTGAGCGCCGAGGCTACGAGCGTAACCGGCGCTTCGGCCTCGACACGTTGTTTGCCGCGACCAAAACGACTGCGCATTGAAAGTGAATCCTTGCCCACTGGTATGGCTATGCCAAGCTCCCGGCAGAACTCGGAAGCGGCTTCAACCGCCTGGCGCAATTCGGCGTTGTTGCCGGGCGTACCAGGCGCCGCCATCCAGTTGGCGCTGAGAATGACTTTGTCAGGCGCAGCTTCGCCGCAGGCGGCAAGGTTGGTGAGCGCTTCAGCAATCGCCAGACGTGAGGCAGCCGCTGGGTTGCCGATCGCCACCGGCGAGCGCTCGCCCAAGGCGAAGGCTTGGCCACCGGTTTCGACAGGCGAGTCGAGCGTCAACCCGCAGTCGCCAACCGGGGTTTGCCATGGGCCGACCATGGCTTCGCCCGCAACCATGCCGGTAATCGAACGATCAGCGATGATGACCAGAAATTCCTTGCTCGCAACGCTGGGGCAAGCAAGCACCCTCACCAGCGCCGTGGCGAGAGGTAGGTCGGGTGCAGCATGGGCGGAGTCGGCAGCCTTGCTGCTGTTCGCCTGCATCACCAGACGCGGCAGGCTGCCAAACAACACCGACATTGGCATGTCAACCACTTTGGTTTTTCCCTGGGTGACCACCAATTGTTCTTCTTCGGTGGCTTCGCCTATGACCGCATAAGGACACCGCTCGCGTGCGCAGAATGCGGCAAAGCGCTCGAGCATGGTCGGCATGATGGCCAGGGCGTAGCGCTCCTGGGCCTCGCTGCACCATATTTCCATGGGGGACATGCTGGCGTCGCCACTCGGTACGGCTTCGAGGCGGATGCGGGCGCCCAGGCCGCAATCGTGCACCAGTTCGGGAAAGGCGTTGGCCAACCCCCCAGCGCCAATATCGTGAATCGAGGCTATGGGGTTTTCCGCTTCGGCGCAGCAGGCGTCGATCACCATCTGACAGCGGCGCTGGATTTCCGGGTTGTCGCGCTGCACCGAGGAAAAGTCTATTTCCGCGCGGTTGCTGCCTTGCGAGGCAGAGGAGGCACTGCCCCCTCCCAGGCCGATGCGCAGAGCAGGGCCACCCAGCACCACCAGCAGCGCGCCCGCGCCGAAACCGTTTTTTTTCACCCGCGAGGATTCGATTGAGGCGATGCCGCCGGCGAGCATTACTGGTTTGAAGTAGGCATAACACCGATTTGCGAGGCTGGTTTCGAGGGTGCGGAAAAAGCCCATCAGATTAGGGCGGCCAAATTCGTTGCCGTAGTTGGCGCCGCCCATCGGGCCTTCAAGCATGATGGCAAGCGCATCGGCGTGGGGCGGGGGGGAGGCGGGTTTTTCCCAGGGCATGGGCAGGTTGGGCAGACGCAGGTTGGCAGTGATGAAACCACACCAGCCCGCCTTGGGCATGGCGCCCAGCCCGGTGGCGGCTTCGTCGCGGATTTCGCCACCCACCCCCGTGGCCGCGCCTGCGTAGGGCGCTATGGCGGTGGGGTGGTTGTGGGTTTCGGCCTTCAGACAGATGTGCAATTGCTCCCGTCGCTCGTGGTAGCGGTACGCGGCGTCGGGCATGAGACGCCGCGTCTCCTTCCCCCGCATAACCGCCGCGTTGTCGCTGTAGGCGGAGAGCACCCGGGCAGGGGAGCTCCTGGTGGTGGCGCGGACCAGATCGAACAGACCGGCATTGCATTCCAGCCCGTTCAGCAACCAGCTTGCCTTGAATATCTTGTGACGGCAGTGCTCGGAATTGGCTTGGGCGAACATCATCAATTCGGCGTCGGTGGCGGCGCGATTCGCCTCACGATAGAAATCGACGAGCAGGGTTATCTCGGCGGAGGAAAGCCCCAACCCCTCCTGTTGGGCGTGTCGACCGAGGGATGCCTGATCGGCGTCTATCAGACGCAATCCGTCAGCCGGTGGGTGGGTGAAGTAGTCGGCCAGGTTTGGATACCGGTGGTAAAGCGCCTGGGTCATTGGGTCGTAACAGTATTGGGCGATCAGTCCCCTGCCCCGCCACAGCATGCCGGCGGCGATGGCGCTAACCGCGTCGCAATGCGTATTGGCAAGAATATCCAGCGCCTTGCTTGCCCAGGGCGAGGTCACGCCCGGGCGTGGGAGCACCCACGCGCTGTCGAGATCGTCGTTGATCTCCGGTTCGCACTCAAGCAATCGCGCGCCAAGCAATTCGCCAAGCCGGTTCAGTTCAGGCGAATCGGGTATGGCTTCCAGTCCTTCCACCAGCTCAACCGCATAGACGGGGGTGGCGCTCCAGTGGCTATAGTCGATCCCCTTAAGCCTGAGCGTGCGTGTCAGGGCGGCGGGAAGGGGCGCGGGAGAGCCGATGAAAAAGACCGAGGTCGACACGCAATACGGGCGGGAAAAGCACGGCATGATACGCGAGAAGGCCAGGGTGGGGTTGTTCCACGCCCGGTTGCATTCAATGAGCGTTCAAATTGCGTTCTAGCCAGCCTGGATGAAAAGGCGCGCCAAGTTCGGCTAGTATGCAACACCATTTTTCGCACCAACAACAGCAGGCATGCACAGCCACCTGATCCGTTCCACTTTTCTGAACTATTTCCGCAACAAGGGCCACCGGGTGACGCCCAGTTCCTCGCTGGTGCCCGCCGAGGATCCGACTCTGTTGTTCACCAATTCCGGGATGGTGCAGTTCAAGGATGTTTTTCTTGGCGCCAGACAGCTTGATTACAGCCAGGCGGTAACTGCGCAGCGTTGCCTGCGGGCGGGCGGTAAGCACAATGATCTGGACAACGTCGGCTACACCGCGCGCCACCATACCTTTTTCGAGATGCTGGGAAACTTCAGCTTTGGCGACTACTTCAAGGACAAGGCGATTGCCTACGCCTGGGAGTTTGTCACCAAAGTGCTCAAACTGCCGGAAGAGCGATTGTGGGTGACCATTCATCACCAGGATGACGCAAGCGAAGCCATCTGGTTGAACGATATCAAGGTCTCGCCCGAACGCTTTTCGCGCCTGAACGAAAGCAATTTCTGGCAGATGGGGGAAGCCGGCCCCTGCGGCCCCTGCTCGGAGATCTTTTACGACCACGGCCCGGAAGTGGAAGGAGGCCCGCCCGGCACACCGGAAGAGGATGGGGACCGCTATGTGGAAATCTGGAATCTGGTGTTCATGCAATACCAGCGTGAAGCGGATGGCAAGCTCACCGAGTTGACGCGCCCCAGCATAGACACAGGCATGGGGCTGGAGCGCATCGCCGCCGTGATGCAGGGAGTGGTGAGCAACTACGCCACCGACCTGTTCGTTCCACTGATAGAGGCGGCTTGCCGGGCCACTGGCTGCGCAAGGCGCGAGCATCCTTCGGTACAGGTGATTGCCGATCACCTGCGTTCAAGCTGTTTTCTGCTGCTCGACGGAGTCACCCCGAGCAACGAGGGGCGCGGTTATGTGCTGCGCCGCATTATCCGTCGCGCCATACGTCACGGACATTCACTGGGTTGCGACCAGGCCTTTTTTCACAGCTTGGTTCCGGTATTGGTCGAAACCATGGGCAAGGCCATGCCCGAACTTGTTCGCAACCAGGCGCGCATCCAGAAGACGCTTGAACACGAGGAAGCCCAGTTTCAGCGCACCCTCAGCCACGGCATGGCCGAGCTGGAGAAAGGCATTGCGGGCATTCGAGGCAGCGAGTTGCCGGGCGAGTTGCTGTTTCGCTTGTACGATACCTTTGGATTTCCAGTCGACATGGTCGGCGACATCGCCCGTGAGCGCGAGTTGACGCTTGATCTGACCGGTTTCGAACGCGAGATGACGCAACAACGCGAGCAGTCACGCAGCAGCGCCGACTTCGCCTCGCACAGGCAGGAACTCAAGCTGCAGGGGAGCACCAGTTTCACCGGCTATACCCACCTGAGCGGTGAGGCGCAAATCAGCTATCTGTTGCATCAGGAAGACGAACACACCACCCTGGTTGATGGGTTGCGTTCCGGACAGAAAGGAGTGGTTGTTCTTGACGCCACGCCCTTCTACGCTGAAAGCGGCGGCCAGGTAGGCGATACCGGTCTGCTTGAAACGCCCTCCGGGCGCTTTGTAGTAAAGGATACGCGCAAGGTTGGCAATCTCTTCTGGCATGTGGGCTACATGCAAAGCGGCGAGCTGGCCGGCGGCGAGGAAGTGCGGGCCGAGGTCGACGCCGTCAGGCGCGCGAGCATCATGCGCAACCATTCAGCCACTCATCTGCTCCACGCCGCCTTGCGACAGGTGCTGGGCGAAGGTGTGATGCAGCGCGGCTCGCTGGTGAATCACCAACGCCTGCGGTTCGATTTTTCCCATACCAACCAGGTTGGCCGGGATGAACTCAATGCAATCAGCTCGCTGGTGAACGAACAGATAGTGGCCAACCTGCCGGTCGCAGTGGAAGAGATGTCGATCAGCGAAGCCACGCACAAGGGCGCTCTGGCTTTTTTTGAAGAGAAATACGGCGACCAGGTGCGGGTTCTGAGCATGGGTGCGAACAAAGCGCAAGGCGCCGAAACAGGGCAGGCGCCCTATTCGGTTGAATTGTGCGGAGGCACCCACGTGGCGCGGACGGGCGATATCGGCTGTTTTCATATCATCGCGGAAAGCGGCATAGCTTCGGGTGTCAGGCGCATTGAAGCACTGACCGGCAAGGCAGCAATCGAGCATCTACAGGCGCAGGCTGGATTACTGGCCGATCTTAGTGTGCAGGTAAAAACCTCATCAGAACAACTGCCGGCAGCCATTGCCGGGCTGCAACAACAGCTTGTGCAACAAAAACGCGAACTCGCCACGCTCGAGGCCAGACTTGCTACGGCGGGCGGAGGCGATGGCGGCGTGCAACCCGAAACCCTGGGCGACTTTCAGGCCATTGTGCGTCGGCTGGATGATGCCTCGCCCGGCGCCATGAGCAGGGTGATTGATACCTATATCGCCAGGCTCGGCAACCGGGGGGCCGTAGTGCTTGCCGGAGGTTTTCAGGATAAAGTGGTGCTAGCCGCCGGTGTGACTGGAGAGGCAAAAGACAGGCTGCACGCCGGCAAAATGCTGGCCGCGCTTGCGCCCCTGGTTTCGGGCAAGGCGGGCGGCAAACCCACCTTCGCCCAGGGCGGCGGCACTGACCAGGGCGGCATGGACAAGCTGCTGGCCGAAGCCCGCGCGACCATCGCAGCCGCCTAAGCGCATGATTTGACCATGGCGCTGATAGTGCAGAAATACGGCGGCACTTCCGTCGGCAGCCTGGAACTGATCAACCAGGTGGCGGAAAAGGTAAAAGCCAGCTACAACCAGGGGCATCAACTTGTGGTGGTGGTATCCGCGATGAGTGGAGAGACCAACAGGTTGCTCGGCATGGCCGGGGAACTGAGTCCCCACCACAGTCGTCGCGAGACGGATGTGCTGCTCTCCACAGGCGAACAGGTAACCGCGTCGCTGCTTGCCATGGCGCTGCACCATCATCATTGCCCGGCCTATTCCTTTTGCGGTTGGCAGATTCCAATTCGCACCGATAATGTGCACGGCAAGGCAAGAATTGAGGAGATTGACACAAATGCCCTGAAGGAACGCCTTGCACAAGGCAGGGTGTGCGTGGTGGCCGGCTTTCAGGGATTGGCGGGGGACGGCAGCGTAACCACCCTTGGTCGTGGAGGCTCAGACACCACGGCGGTGGCGCTCGCCGCCGCCCTGCAAGCGCAGGAATGCCGGATTTATACCGATGTCGACGGCGTGTACACGGCGGATCCACGCATAGTCGGCGAGGCGAGGCGAATGGATCGGGTAACCTTTGAGGAAATGCTCGAACTCGCTTCGCTGGGCTCCAGGGTGCTGCAGATCCGCTCGGTCGAATTCGCCGGTAAATACCGGGTTCCGTTGCGGGTGCTGTCCGCCCACGGCGATCCGGACGATAGCGGCACCCTGGTAACCTACGAGGATGAAAATGAAATGGAACAAGCGATAATTTCCGGCATAGCCAGCAGCCGCAACGAAGCCAAATTGTCCATACTCCATGTGCCGGATAAAAGCGGCATAGCTGCCAGCATACTCACGCCAATTGCGGAGGAGAACATAGAGGTGGACATGATTGTGCAGAACATCTCTGAAGACGGTACAACCAACTTCACCTTTACGGTGCAAAAGCCGGACGCGACGCGCGCAGCGGAGGTGCTCAAGCAGGTGGCGAAAGAGATCGGCTCCAAAAAAGTGCTGTGCGACACCAATATCGCCAAGGTCTCGGCTGTGGGCATAGGGATGAAATCCCACGCCGGGGTGGCCTCCACCATGTTTGCCGCCCTGTCAAACGAGAATATCAATATCCAGATGATCACCACCTCTGAAATCCGCATTTCCGTGGTGGTGGAAGAAAAATACTACGAACTGGCGACGCGCACGCTACACCGCGCCTTCGGGTTGGACAAAGCCGAATAGCTTCTGCGTGTATAATAATTCGGATGAAACTCATTCGGTTATTCGGTTTCCTATGCCTGGCTCTTGGACTTGTCGCCTGCCAGAGCGGCACCACCGAGTCTTCCTATCGCTATACCGTGACCACACCCGAGCTGGCGCAGCCGAGCGTGAGCGATGGCGGAGTGACGATTGCTTGGGATGAGAATCCCTATGCCGCCTACTTCAAGCTGTATATCGCCACATCCAGCATGTTCGGTCGTGGTGAGGATCCGGAAGCCTATGCGGCGCGCATTGGCGCCCGGGTGTATACCACCACCAGCATCAGTCACACCCTTACAGACCTGAGCAAGGACACAGGCTATTTCTACTTTGTCGTCGCCTATCGCGAAGGCGGCGACCGCAGTGAGCTGGGCGAGGAACACAGTCTGGCGGTGACGCAAACCAACACCCTGTTAACCAATGTCATAGTGCTGGACGCGCCCACAAGTTCCGAGCTCTATTCGTTCTCGCTCAATTGGTCGGACGCCGGGGTAAGCGGTTATCGCGCCTACGCCAGCCAAAACGCCATAGCCACAGACGCTTCTGTTGCGGACCTTGCCGACGCGCAAAGCATTCGCACCACCGGAACCAGCGCACAATTCGGCCGCAAATGGGCGCAATCCTACTGGTTTGTGGTGCACGGCCTGGATGCCGACGGAAATGTGGTGGCGCGTTCGCTGCCGCAACAAAGCAGCGGCTTGGCGCATATCACCTCGAGCGAGGTCAACCCATCTTCGGTCAGCATGTCAAACAACCAATTCACGCAACGGGTCGCCTGTGGCGATGGCGTTTCGCCGCATCTGGACAATGGCGATTACAACAATGCATCGGCCACAACGGCCAGCCGTTACCATGTGATTATCGAACGGCTGGATGGCTCGTGTGATCCCTCGGCGGATGATTACTCCTGCCTGCACCTCAATCTGATGAACATACCGCTGTTCAAGCCGTCTCTGCAGGCGGGTGAAGTACGCAACAACACCAGCGACGCGCTGCCGACCAGGGGGGTGCTGGGCAGAAACAAAGACGGCGAAAAAGCCTATGCTCCAATCTGCCCGGACGACGGCAACGCCGAATACCGCATTAGCTGGTTCTACACCCTCAGCGCTCTCGCGGGAGTGGACGCCTCCAGCGATTTTTCCTATACCAGGGACAGCTTCGCTGAGAAATTTGTCGGCAATATTCTTGATGAAGCCAGAGTTACCGGCAGCGCAAACGAATATCAACCCACCTTGTCCATAGCCTCAAGCGATATCACCGATGGCGTTTTCAGCAACGCCAATGCCTGTATTGGCGGCAATCAGTCGCCGCAATTCACTATCACCAGCAATATTGACACCACCTCATTCACCAGTGCGAAATTTCATGTCATTCTTGAGGACAGGGACCCTAACGCCTGCGCCACGCCCTGTATTCACCTCAATTTGATGAACATCAATCCAAGTGACAAGGTTTTTGCTCAAGGAGCGGTTCCAAATACAGTCGGCGCCTATTCCAGGGGGACGTTGCTGAACAACTACCAGGGTTCAAAAGCCTATGCGGGTATGTGCCCACCCTCAGGCTCCCACCCTTATCACCTGATAGTGATAGCCACCAAATCGCAGGTCACCACGACTGCGTACAGCCACAACCAACAAACTTTCACCGCCGCCTTTGGCGATCAGATAATCAAAAGCGCCAGCGTAGAGGGCAGTTTCAGAATCAATTAGTCCACGGCCTGCCGTTTCGCAAAACCCACCGCCGCTTTCATTACGGGATCCACACGGCCAGCAGGTACCAGCTCGCCACAAAGGTCAGAATCAACACTACGCAGGCGCGCAGGGTGAACCCTTGGGAATAGTTTTCCTCTCCCAGGTTGTCCGCCACGCTTTCGTCTTCCGCCAGCTGCTTCCTTCCGGTAATCATGGCGGCAACCAGGTGTTGTTTTTTCACCACCCGGTAATAGACAATGGCGACCAGGTGCAGCACCACCAGCGCCAGCAACAGGTGAAAGGTCTGCTCGTGAATGGCGGGGGCCATTTCAGTCAGCCATGCGGGGGCTAAGTGGTAAAGCGGGCCTTCAAAAAACACATCATCGCTCATGCACAGGCCGATGAGTATCTGCAATGTGAGTAACAGCAGCATGGTAAAGGCCGACAGCGCGCCCAAGGGGTTGTGCCCCAACCAGGTGGGGGCTGCGCCTCTTGCCAGGTTGCCCATGTAGCCGGGCAGCGAACCAAGCGCGCGCAGCATATGGAAAAAGCTCGCGTACCTGGGTCGCACAATCACCCCCCAGAGAAATCGAAAGATCAACAGAGTGCAAATGGCCCAGCCGCTGTAGGCATGATGAATGACCTCATCCCGCCATTCAATGCTGATATAGGAAAACACCACGCAGCCAACCAGCAGCCAATGAAACAGGCGCAATCCTATGTCCCATACGAATATGCGTTGCACTTCCGCCCTCCGTTCGTAAAAGGAAAAAAGAGTACACCAGTCCAAACCCCATTTCCCTTTTTCCTGAAAAAGTCGCCCGGATGGAGCGAAAGCAATCAGGTGTAGCAGCGGCGGCGAACGGATTGCAACAAACGGAAAACCATCTGGTTGCCGCGAGTATGGCGCTATCATGACGACCAACAAAGGATGAAAACATGCGTGTACTGGTAATAGAAGACGACAAGCAGATTGCCGACTATATCCTCAAGGGGTTACAGGAGCGCGGCAACAAGGTGGATGTCGTCAGCGACGGCAAGCAAGGCCTGTTGAAGGCGACCGGAGGCACATACGATGTTCTGCTGGTTGATCGCATGCTTCCCTCACTTGACGGGCTGTCGATCATTCGCATCCTGCGAGCTAACGACGACAACACCCCGGCGCTAATCGTCAGCGCGCTGGACAATGTTGACGAGCGGGTTCGGGGGATTCGCAGCGGCAGCGATGATTACCTGATCAAACCCTTTTCCTTTGCCGAGCTTGAGGCCCGGATCGACGCGCTGGTGCGACGTTCCAAGAGGGCGCCAAAAGGCGTGGACTTCGAACTACGAGCGGGCAACCTTGTACTGGACATCCTCGGCCAGAATGTCACCAGGGGCGGTAAACGGATACAACTGCAAAACCGTGAATTTCGCCTGCTGCGCTGCCTGCTGGAGCACAAGGGACAGGTGGTGACTCGCACCATGCTGCTCGAACATGTGTGGGATTATCATTTCGACCCCCAAACCAATGTCATAGACGTGCATATCAGCCGCCTGCGGCGCAAGATAGACGAGGGATTTTCCACCCCTATCATCAAAACCGTTCGCGGATCAGGCTACCTTATTGAAGACTGATCCCGAAGTGGTCGCACGGGAGTGAACGCAATAACACCAGGGTCGCCGGGGCGGCGTTCCTACTACCGCAGCTCCAGTTTCATCACCGCCTTGCTCTTCGCGCTTATGCTGGGAGGCGCGGTGGTGTTTCTCGCGGTGTATCTGTTTATCACTTCCCGCACTTACTTTATCGAAACCACCGTCAGCAACATCAATGCGTTGATTGCCGGCGTTCAGGTCACCCAGGAGGTGTCGCCGGAATTGCTTTCCAAGGATTTTCTTGAACACCTGGCGCGACTTGACGATTCGATTCATTACAGCCTCTACAACCACAAGCGCGAAGTGCTGGCAGCCAACTTTCTCACACCGAAAGAAATGCAGGTGCTGGTCGAAGGCACGGTTCTGATTGATCTTCCCGGTATTTCCTACGAGGGTGATTCCTACAAAATCGCCGCGCGCGTACACACCCTGGAAAACGGACAATACCTGTTGCTGGGGCGGGATATTTCCCGGAGCTTCGGACGGCAAAGCACCATAGAACTGTTGATCTGGGGCTCCATGGCGGCCTTGCTGGTATTGATTGTGCTCAGTTTCGCCATCAGCCATGTGGTTGTGCGCCGCATCAACCAGATAGTTCTGACGGCAGACCGCATCATCAACACCGGTGACCTGAGCCAACGGGTGAGAGTAACCAGCCGTTGGGATGACCTGAGCTATCTCGCGCAGATACTCAATCAACTTTTTCAGCGCGTTGATGAGTTGATGCAGGGAGTGCGCCAGGTAAGCAACAGCATTGCGCACGATTTGCGCACGCCGCTCACCCATATGCGCAATCGCATTGAGGCGTTGCAGTGCAGGAAGTACGGTGACTCACAGGAATATGAGAAAGGGTATGCGGAACTGGCGCGAAGCGCCGACACTCTGCTTGCCACTTTCAACTCGCTGCTGCGTATCGCTTCGGTGGAGAACGCCACCCTGCGCCAGCAGTTTGACCGCTTTCCCCTGCACAGGGTGATCGGGGATGTGGTTGAGCTCTACACTCCGCTGGCGGAAGAGCGGGGTCAGCAACTCGAGTACGAATGCGCGCAAGTGGAGCAATTCGGCGACGAGCACCTGGTGTTCCAGATGCTCGCCAACCTGCTGGATAATGCGATCAAATACTCGCCCGATGGTTCGTGCGTTCGCATTGCCAATAACGTGCAAGGCGGCTGGTCGCAGATAACCATAGCTGACCAGGGACCAGGGGTCGAGACCGGATTGCGGGGAAAAGTGTTTGAGCGATTTTTCCGTATCGACCCAAGCCGCGCCAGCGGCGGGGGCAGCGGGCTGGGCTTGAGCTTGGTTGCAGCCATAGCGAAGCTGCACCGGGGCGACATAGAACTGGATGACAACCACCCAGGACTGGTGGTTCGGATTCACCTGCCACAGGCGAGGGAAATGACGAACCAGGCATAAATTAATTGTTCCACCGCTGCGCAGGGCGAAGGCGTGGCAACCCGGCTTCCAGCCAAAATTTACCCTGAACCACTATGCCATTTACTTACCAAAGGGTAAGAGACTGTCGTAACATCACTCGCATACTGTACTTAGTCACCAACACAGACCGGCATGTTCCATTCACCATCATCGCATTCAGGCGTACACAGGTATCCGAACCTGCGCAGGGTGGGGATTGTGGGTTGTTGCAGCGCTGTATCGGGTGCTACCGAAACTCACATTGCCTGTCGGGTTGCCCATGCGTTATCCCGCATACGCTGAACGCCATGTACTTCTCCGCACCAATAAGGTAAAAGGCCGGTTGCGCGCCCGGGGGTTGTACGCCCTTGGCGTGTTGTTCTACTGCCTGCTGTTCACCACTCAGGCGTTGGCTGCCAAACCAACGCAGGCAGGTTCTTCAGATCCATCCGTCGAAAAACATGGATCAGACACCGCATCGCTTGCGTTTGTCCGTGCCCATATCCCAAACGCCGCTAAAGTGGGAGAAGGCAAGCTGGAGGTATTCATCTGGAAGCTGTACGATGCCTGCCTCTTTGCTCCTTATGGAATACATACGCCGGATGGGCCGCACGCCCTGCGCTTTGATTATCTGCGCGCCTTCAGCAACGAGGAGATGGCGACTTCCACCATTGATCAAATGCGTCGTCATCAACAGGTCAACGAGCTTTTACTGGCCGCCTGGTACAACAAGCTGAAAGGGCTGATGCCGGGGGTCGACAGGAGCGACTCAATGATAGTCATTGCGACCGGAAACGGCGAAACGCTTTTTTATCTCAAACGAAAGGCGGACAAGGATGACTTTGTGCGTACCGGGTTTATTCGCGATCGTGTCTTCACCAAACATTTTTTCGATATCTGGCTTGGCAAGGAAGTCGAACACCCGGAGTTGCGCACCAAACTGCTTTCCAGCATGCCCATATAGCCAGCCGGGCGAAGCGATTCTGCTGGTTTGCGCATGGAATCCCACGACATAATGGCGACACTTGCCCCTCCCACATCTCCCTTTCAAAAACGCATTGCCAAGGCGGGCGTACTGCTGGTGCTTGTACCTCTGTTGCTGGCTCTATGCAACCTGGGAATCGGTAATCTGACCGGCCGCCAACCGGTTGAGTTGTTGATCCAAAGCTATTGCGGCGCCGATTATCTTGCTGTGAACGATAAAGGCGTGCTGAACGAATCGACGTGTGGTTTTGACGAACCTGCGCTGCTGGCGCTGTTTGGAATTGGGTGCGTAATCCTGGGTTCAATTCTGCTGGCTGTTCTGTGGTGCTTTCAGATTCTTCGCCTCCTGTTGTTGCGCCTCTCACGGTAAGCCAACTCAACGATCTGGTTGCCGAATTGGTCAACCAGTTAGGCGAGTTGCAGGTGGAAGGCGAGGTTTCAAATTTCACCGCCTCAGCGGCCGGGCATTGGTATTTCTCGCTCAAGGACGAACGAGCCCAGGTTGCCTGCGCCATGTTCGGCGCGGGCAAATACCAGCGCAAAAAGCCGGCCAACGGCGATTTCATTTCCGTCACCGCAACACCCGGCCTTTACAGGGTGCGCGGCAGTTTTCAGCTCCTGGTAAGCAGCTATACCCACAGCGGGCAAGGACGGTTACTGGCGCGCATAGCCGAATTGCAACAGGCCCTGGCGCGGGAAGGGCTATTTGACGCCAGTCACAAACTGCCCCTGCCGCAACACGCAAACGCCCTGGGTGTAGTCACCTCGGCCGAGGGCGCGGCGCTGACGGACATCATCCAGACCTGTAAAAGACGAGCACCGACCACGAGCCTGTGCATCTATCCATGTCAGGTACAGGGCGAAGGCGCGGCGGAATCGATCATCTCCGCCATCGCCCTTGCCGAGCAACACGGTGCGTGCGACGCCCTGATTATTGGGCGCGGCGGTGGTTCACTCGAAGACCTGATGGCTTTTAACGACGAATCGTTGTTGAGGGCTGCATACGCCTGTCGCCTGCCGACACTCAGCGCCGTTGGACACGAGCGCGATTTTTCACTTCTGGACCTTGTGGCGGACGCCCGCGCCTCCACACCCACCGCCGCGGCGGAAATCCTGACCATCGATTGGCGTGTATGGCAGCAACAGGCGGATGAACTGCGCGCGCGCTTTACGCGGCTTATGAGGCATCGCCTAGAAACAACCGAAACCCAACTCGCCAACTTCAAAACGCGTCTTGCGCACCCGGCGGAAGGTCTGCAGCAGGCGGGGTTGCGGCTGGAGCAATTACGCTTGCGTTTGCGGGGTTTGATAGAGCAGAGGGTGCAACTGGTGGAAGGTCGCATACAGGCGCTTGCCGGGCAATTGTTGCAACTTAATCCCAAACGGGTGCTGGAGCGCGGCTACGCGCTGGTGACGGGTAAGAATGGAGCGCTAATCGCCTCCAGGCAAGCGGCGCTGGCGCAAGAGGAAGTGCGAATCACCTTCGCCGACGGCCATATTCGCGCCCGGCCGGAAAAAAATCAGCCTCAACGCCCATAAACAACCTTGACCCGGTCGCTCAAGGGGT
>Ga0209562_1000159_pt1 | contig 29751 bp, 28 predicted proteins | sample WorMetvacBELIZE2_FD_187399 | JGI IMG/M metagenome (GOLD analysis project Ga0209562, IMG submission 187399) | Marine gutless worms symbiont microbial communities from Max Planck institute for Marine Microbiology, Germany - Olavius vacuus BELIZE.2... | ecosystem: Host-associated > Annelida >... | reverse complement strand
GGTCAGTGGGTTTGGGTTGGCCGGCTAGCGGTTGAGCGTCCGCACTCCCGCTTTCTCCCAGCAGGTCCAGATGCCGTTTGAGTTCAAATTGCAGCAGGAGTTGCTTCAGCGCATCCCGGTCCATTGCTCCCTGGCGCAGATCGGACAGCGGTTGCTCAACCGGGGTGGCGGCGTCCAGCGCCACCAGTTTGCGGTTGGCCTCCACCCGGTTGATTGACGCGCGCAGATTTTCGCCCACCTTGCCCTTGATTGCGTCGGCATTGGCGAGCAGCTGGTTGAGAGTATGGTGTTCGGACAGCCATTTGGCGGCGGTTTTTGGCCCAACCTTGTCCACCCCCCTGATGTTGTCCACCGCGTCGCCCGTGAGGCACAGCAGGTCGTGAATCTGCTCCGGCCACACTCCGAATTTTTCGAATACCTGCTCGCGTTCGATACGCGCCTGTTTCAGCGCATCGTACATGGCCACTCCGCCGCCGACCAGTTGCATCAGGTCCTTGTCGCCGCTGACTATCAGCACCTCGCGCCCGGTTGCGAGCGCCTGCTTGCAGTAGGTGGCGATGATGTCGTCGGCCTCGTAACCTGGCTGGCGGATAAGCGGCAGCCCCAGCGCGACGATGGCCTGGTGAATGGGGGTGATTTGCGCCGCCAGGTCTTCGGGCATCTTGTCGCGGTTGGCCTTGTATTCAGGATCAAGGCGGTGGCGAAAGGTGGGTTCGGAGGTATCGAACACCACCACCGGCAGGCTTTCAGGAAACTGCTTTTGCAGCCCGCGCAGCATGCTCAGCATGCCGTGCAGCGCACCGGTGGGATGACCGCTCGAATTGCTGAGTTGGGGCAGCGCGTAGTAGGCGCGAAAAAGCAGCGAAGAGCCGTCTATCAACAGGCAGGGGGGTGCGTCAGCTATAGCTCACCCCCGTGTTATCGACACCCAGCGGCAGGCTGGTGTATTCGAGATGTTGCGCCTGCATGTGTTTTTTCACCAGTGTTTGCATCGCCTCGTTCGGCGCATCACACAGCACCAGCGCCGCCGGGCCACTACCGGACAGCGCCATGGCGTAGGCGCCCGCCCGGCGCAGCTCGGCTTCGAGTTTCAACAACCCGGCGCAGGATTCCTCGCGATAGGGTTGATGCAGTTTGTCCTGCATGCAGGCGCCGAGCAAGCTCCAGTCCTGGCGTTCAAACGCCAGGGCAAGCTGCGCCGCATGGGCCAGGTTGAACACGGCATCGTCGTAGCCGATTCGGGTCGGCATGGCGATGCGCGAGGCGCTGGTGGCAACGCGCAAATGCGGCGACAGTATCCAGGCGCACAGGGGCGCATTGATTTCCTTGCGCAACACAAGCGGGGTGTTGTGCGAATCCCCCTTGTAACTGGTGACGACAAAGCCGCCAAAGATGGCGGCGGCGATATTATCGAGGTGATTTTCAAAGCCAAAGGCGATTTGCAGCAGGTCGTTTTTACCCCAATCCGCCGCATGGATGCGTCCTGCAATGACGATTCCGGCCACAATGGCGGCGGCGCTTGAACCTATGCCGCCATAGAGCGGAATGTCGTTGTGGTTGTGCAGGGAAAAAGGCGTTGCCTGCCAGCCGTTGGCCCGGCATACCTGCTTGTAGATGCCGAACACCAGGTTGGATTCCGGGTGCTCGAGTTCGGTATCGCTGTATCCGCTGATTTGCACCGCAAATGCGTCCGCCGGCGCAACAGCGAAGCGGTTGTAGAGCTTGAGCGCCAGGCCAAAGGAATCGAACCCTGGCCCGAGGTTGGCCGAGGTTGCGGGCAGGCTTACATGAAAAGCCGAAAAAGGGTTGGACATGGTGGAGCGGGTCGATTTTGAGGGGGCATCATAGCGCGCCGGGCGGGGGTGTGCGCTTGTGTCGATTCCGGTCGAATGTGGACAACCCACGTAGCCTTTACACCTGAAAAATGCTATATTTGCGGCAGACCTCGCTCAAGACGGGCCTTCAAGGTTCCGGGTCTAATCTAAAGCAATGGCGAGCGCGTTTTGTTTGATGCTGGTTTTCGCCATGAGATTACGCCCTGCAAGCTTGACCTGTTTTCTCCCGATCTGTTTTTTGGGGCTGACTGGCTTCTTTTTTTCCACCAAGGTTTCGGCATTGGAATTTGGCCTTGGCATGTCGGTCAACCAGCACTTGGTTGAAATCCGCGATAGTGAGGACCTCGACCAGATGCGCGCCGAATTTCAAAGCACTCCCTACCTCACTCCCGCCTTCAGTCTCGCCAACACACCGACCTATTTCGGCACGAGTCGGTTCGGCTGGTTGCTTGAGCTCAATATCGGCAGTTATGCGGTTACGCAACAACGCAACGCCGAGGGTCAGTCGGTCGATTACGGCACCAGCATAAAAGGCAATTTTGGTCACTTCAATCCGATTATTTTCTATCGCTTCGGCGACAGGTACTTGCGCGGCAGCCGCCATTGGTCATTGCTGATGGGGCTGGGTTACGGCTTCAGCTTTTTATCCGTCGGGGGGAATTTTGTCACCGATCATCAGCCGGATGGGTTGCAAAGGAATGTTCGCATAAAGGACGGAATGGGGTTTTTCCTGTTGCCGGCAAGCTTCGTCAGACTGCACTTCAAGCACTGGTTTGCGGGTTTTTCCGCCTGCTTTGGCGGGCCGGGGTTTGTACAGGATGACTACACCTACAGATTGATTTTCCGGACACTGACTTTGGGGTATATTTTTGAACTCTCCGCCTTCTAGGGCGTTCGTCAGTCAGGAGAATTCTATGTTTGCATCCACCCCACTTGCCGCCTGGGATGCGGAGCTTGCCGCTGCGATCAAGTCTGAAAACGCCCGCCAGGAGGAACATATTGAGCTGATCGCCAGCGAGAACTACACCAGCCCCCAGGTGATGCAGGCGCAGGGCAGCAGCCTTACCAACAAGTACGCCGAGGGCTACCCTCGTAAACGCTACTACGGGGGCTGCGACTATGTCGATCAGGTGGAATTACTGGCGATTGAACGGGCGCGCAAGCTGTTTGGCGCAGAGTATGTGAATGTGCAACCCCACTCGGGCAGCAGCGCCAATTCGGCGGTGTTCATGGCCCTGCTCAAGCCGCACGATCCAGTGCTGGGCATGGCGCTGGATCAGGGCGGGCACCTGACCCACGGCGCGCCGGTGAACTTTTCCGGCAAACTGTACCAGGCTCATTCCTACGGCATCAACAGCCGTGGTTATATCGACTACGACGCGCTCGAAGCCAAGGCGCTTGAAGTCAAGCCGAAAATGATCATCGCGGGATTCAGCGCCTACTCGCGTCTGCTCGACTGGGCGGCGTTTCGCCGCATTGCCGACAGAGTGGGCGCCTATCTGCTCGCCGATATCGCCCATGTGGCCGGGCTGGTGGCCACCCGGCTCTACCCTTCGCCCATGGAGTATTGCGATGTGGTGACCACCACCACCCACAAAACTCTGCGCGGTCCGCGCGGTGGCATGATTCTTTCGCGAGACGCCGAACTGGGTAAAAAATTCAATTCCGCCGTCTTTCCAGGCTACCAGGGCGGACCGTTGATGCATGTTATTGCCGCCAAGGCTGTCGCCTTTGGAGAGGCGCATAAACCCGGGTTTGTCGCCTATCAGCAGCAGGTGGTGGACAACGCCAAGGCCATGGCCAGGCGTTTGATGGACAACGGGCTGGAGGTAGTATCCAGCGGCACGGACAACCACCTGATGCTCGTCAGCCTGGTCAAGCAGGGGCTGACCGGCAAGGCGATAGACGCCGCGCTGGGTCGCTGCAACATCACGGTGAACAAGAATGCCGTACCCAACGACCCCCAATCGCCCTTTGTCACCAGCGGGATTCGCCTGGGTACGCCGGCGGTCACCACCCGGGGTTTCGGTGTAGCCGAATGCGAGCAGGTAGCCGACTGGATTACCCGCGTGGTTGAAAGGCCCGATGACCAGGCCGTCGAGGCCAATCTGCGCGAGCAAGTGGTTGAGTTGTGTCGCCGTCATCCCGTTTACCCCGAATAGCACGGGAGAAAACGCAAACGAGCATTTTCAATGGCGATTTCTGTTTTTGACCTGTTCAAGATCGGCATAGGCCCGTCGAGCTCGCATGTGATCGGGCCGATGAAGGCCATGCGATTGTTCATCGACGGCCTCAAGCAGCAGGGCCTGTTTGACAAAACCGCCAGGGTGAATGTCGACCTCTACGGCTCGCTCGCGCACACTGGCAAGGGACACGGCACTGACAGGGCGGTGATCATGGGGTTGTGTGGTGAAGCGCCGGAAACGCTGGATCCGGCAAGCGTCGCCGAGCGGGTGGCTGCCTGCGAACAAACCGCCAAACTGCGACTGGATGGCGACCGCCTAATAGCCTTTCAACCTCGCGAACAAATCCGCTTTCATTACGAGGAATTGCTGGAATTGCATTCAAACGGCTTGGTCGCAAGCGCGTTTGATGCTCACGGCATGCAGATATTGAGAAAAACCTACTATTCAGTGGGCGGTGGTTTTGTGCTCAACCAGGACGAAGTTCAAGGCCCCAGTCTGGTGCCCGATACCACCCGGCTTAATTATCCCTTCACCAGCGCCGAGGAGTTGCTGGCCCACTGCGCCGAGACAGGTAAATCCATCGCCACCATCATGATGGCCAATGAACAGAGTTGGCGTGATTGCGACGAAATCAGACAGGGCCTGCTCGAAATCTGGCGGGTAATGGAGGCCTGCATTGCACGCGGGCTGGAAACCGAAGGCACGCTACCTGGTCACCTTAAGGTGCGTCGCCGCGCCCCGGCGCTCAGGCGCAAGTTGGAACACCAGCGCCCGCGATCAACCAAACGCAGCGACATAGCCGAGCTGGATTGGGTCAACCTCTACGCCATAGCGGTAAACGAAGAAAACGCCGCCGGGGGGAGGGTGGTGACCGCGCCCACCAACGGCGCGGCGGGCATCATTCCCGCAGTGCTCAAGTATTACATGGAGTTCTATCAGGGCAAGGAAGAATCAGTGGTTTGTTACCTGCTCACCGCCGGGGCGATCGGAATTCTCTATAAGGAAAATGCCTCCATCTCGGGCGCGGAAGTCGGCTGCCAGGGTGAGGTTGGCAGTGCGTGCAGCATGGCCGCCGGCGCGCTTTGCGCGCTTATGGGCGGCACGCCCGAACAGATAGAAAACGCCGCCGAAGTCGCCATGGAGCACAATCTCGGCCTCACCTGCGACCCGGTCGGCGGGCTGGTGCAAATACCCTGCATCGAACGCAACGCCATGGCCGCGATCAAGGCTATTAACGCCGCGCGCATGGCGATGCTGGGGGACGGCAAGCACTATGTATCGCTCGACAAGGTGATCAAAACCATGCGCGAGACGGGCATGGACATGATGGATAAATACAAGGAAACCGCTCGCGGCGGCCTAGCGGTAAACATTGTCGAATGCTGAAGTCGTTGGACGAATTCCGTCTCTTTAATTCAACATAACCGCTTCTTCTTTTCCTCCGGTTGATGCTATAGCGGGTTGGCCGGGGCAAGTAACAAACTTGGTTGCGTACTGGATTCAGCAGCCTGGTTTTGTAACAATGGCGGCATGGATCCCATTCGCGTCAGGCCGATCAGTTCGCTGTTGCTGGGACTGTTTTTGTCCGCCGTTGGCAACGGTCTTCAGAGCACGCTGGTGCCCTTGCGCGCAGGTCTGGAGGGGTTTGCGCAACCCTCAATAGGCGGAATCATGTCCGCCTATTTCGTCGGCTACTTGCTTGGCGCCATGGCTGTGCCTCGCCTGATTCATCGAGCGGGACATATCCGCGCATTTGCCGCCCTGGCCTCGCTGGCTTCCGTGGTCACATTGCTACATCTGGTGGTAGTCAATCCCTGGTTCTGGGCGGTTTTTCGCGCTCTTAACGGCCTGTGCATCTGCGCCCTGTCGGTGATTATTGAAAGCTGGCTCAACGGACACGCTCTTCCCCAACACCGAGGCAAAATTCTCTCGCTCGCCGGGCTGATCACGGTTGTCGCCATAGCTCTGGGGCAGTTGCTGCTCAACCTTGCCGGCCCGGATGACTTTGTGCTCTTTTGCCTGGTGTCCATTGCTATTTCGCTGGCTTTAGTGCCGCTTTCGCTTACCCGCTCCAGCGCTCCCTGCGTGAGTCAATCCCAGGGTTTGAAGGTACGGCGTCTGTTAGCGATTACACCACTAGGAGCGGGCGGTATGTTCCTCACCGGATTGAGCATGGGCGCCTTTCTGGGGATGAGTCCGACCTATGTGCAATCCCTGGGCGGCGGATTGGATACCCGGGAAATCTCCCTGTTTATGGCAATGCTGATGCTTGGCGCCGTTTGCCTGCAATGGCCGCTTGGCTGGCTTTCCGACCGGATTGATCGTCGCCGGGTAATTGCCTGTGTGCTTTGCGCCAACCTGTCGGTGTGCCTGGTTTTTGTGTTTTTCGCCCGTCCCCAGGCGCTGGCGCTGTTACCGTTGGCCTTTTTCCTTGGGGGGTTTGGGCAATCGCTCTACGCCTTGTTCGCCGCTTGGGTGAACGACCAACTGCCTCCTGAACAGGCGCTTGCGACCGCGCGCAACCTGCTGTTGGTGTTTGGGCTGGGTTCGGCGATCGGGCCTTTCGCCGCCAGTTTGCTGATGGGTGGGATCGGGCCGGACGGGCTTTTCTGGTTGTTGAGCCTGGTCTATGTGCTCATGCTTGGCGCCACGCTTTGGGATCTGTTCGCCAAACACGCCGGGGCCAGGGAAAAACGCGAGAACACCTTTGTCACCATTTACTGCCACTCCCCCATTGGCAATCAATCCGGGGGAAAAGGGGTGGAGATGCCCGATGAACGGGAATAAAAGGCGCACCAAACGTGGCTTTGGTTTAGAGTCTCCCGGGTTTACGGGCGGCAATCGGGCGCTGTTTTCGGTTCCTTTCTCCCGCTTAGCAGGGAAAGAGAAAGTGAACTCTACCCGCTGTTTTGCATTGGAACGGAAAAGGGAGGCGCGTTAGACGCCTATGGCAAGGTTTTTTTGGGATTGGTGTGGCAACTTTTGAAGTGATAAGCGAGCGCAACGCCGGGGTGAAACGGCTTGGGATCAATTGGTTTCGTGTGCGCAACCTACTGGTTTTTCTTGCTGTTTTTCTTGTCTGTCTGGTTGTGGGCGTGGGGGTGAGTTTTCTATGGCCGGTGAATTACACCAGCCGGGTGCTGGTCAGCGCGCCTCACGCCGGTTTGCAGGGAGATTTGAACCGCGCCGCCGACCTGATAGCCGCCAACGCCGGGTTGCTGGACAATGCCGGTCAGCTTGACGCCCTGTTGCGTATCAGCCCGGAGGATATGTTGACCGAGTTTGGCGTGGTATTCGCCTCCAGCGACTCCCTGCGGAACTTTTATATTGACGGCGAGCTGTATCAGCTCGATGGTTTTGCCGAAGCTGATCTTAGTTTGCAGTTTCTGCGCGCAGCTGGGCGTTTTGTCGATTCTTTCACCATGTCGCAAACCAGTGTGGCCGGAGTGGATGCGCTCCAGCTTGAGTTTACCGACAAACGCGCGGAGACGGCGGCTGAACTGATCAACAACTTTGTCAGCTATAGCGCCGACAGAGCCGTAGCTAATCTGCGCAAGGCGCAACTCGAAAAGGCGGTGTTGGTAGTGCAGCAACTGGAGGATTACCTGGGGCTGGAGGAGCAACGCCTCGCCGGACTCGATCTGACCAAACGCACGGGTGGCGATCGCCTGGCGGCCATTTCCAAGATGGTCAGACAATTGGAGGACTTACCCCTGGACACCAGACGCGTGCGCCCGGTGCGTCTGATCAGCAAGGCGACTGCGGAATTGGCCAGGCCGACGCCGCCACCTTGGCTAATAATCGCAGCGGCGGCGTTGATCGGCTTGGTGTTGAGTAGCCTGATGCTGTTGCTGCTTGAAAAGCGCGACCACGAAGAAAAAGCCTGACCGATACCGATTGCACCCGAGATGGGCGCGGCGCGCTGTATGTTGCAGTGCACAAAAATCGCCCGCCTGTTCGTTTTACGCCTACAATTAGCCTGCTTGTACAGCTGTGGCGTCTGTAATGACGCCGCCGGGAAAGCGGTCAGAATCCCGGCTATCACCAACAAGGGAGAGAAATATGAACGAGCAAGCATCCGACAGCAAAGCCGAACTGCGTATTCCAGGCAAGGATTCAATAGAACTGTCGATTCAGCAAGGCAGTATCGGCCCCAGTGTGATTGACATTGCACCGCTCCTTGCGGAGGGGTATTTCTCCTACGACCCTGGCTTTATCGCCACTGCTTCAACCGATTCGGCGATCACCTACATAGACGGCGATGAGGGCGTGTTGCTGCATCGCGGCTACCCCATAGAGGAATTGGCCGAGCACTCGGATTACCTGGAGTTGAGTTATCTGCTGCTCAACGGCGAGTTGCCCACGCCATCCAGGTACCAGAGTTTTTGTACAACTATCAAGAACCACACCATGGTGAGTGAGCGAATCAAGGATTTTCTCACCGGCTTTCGCGCCGACGCGCACCCCATGTCGATTATGTGCGGTCTGGTGAGCGCGCTGGCGTCGTTTTACCACGACGATATGGATACTTCCGATGCCGAACATCGACGGCTGGTTTCCCACCGTATTCTGGCCAAAATGCCGACTCTGGCGGCGATGAGCTACAAGTATTCCATCGGTCACCCGATTATCTACCCCGACAACTCCATGAGTTTCATCGAGAACTTCCTGCACATGATGTTCTCCACCCCCTGCGACCCGCCAAATATCAACCCGATCAATACCAAGGCGATGGATGTAATTTTCATGCTGCACGCCGATCACGAGCAGAACGCCTCCACCTCCACCGTGCGGGTTGCCGGCTCCACCGGCGCCAACCCTTTTGCCTGTATTGCAGCAGGAATCGCCGCGCTTTGGGGGCCGGCGCACGGGGGCGCCAACGAAGCGGTGATCAAGATGCTCGGAACTATAGGCGACGAAGGAAATATCGACGAATATGTGCAACGCGCCAAGGATCCCGATGATTCCTTTCGCCTGATGGGCTTTGGTCACCGGGTTTACAAAAACTTCGACCCACGAGCCAGGGTAATGAAAAAGGTCTGCGATATGGTGTTGCAGAACAACACCCAGGATTCCGAGCAGGCGCAAATGTTTGCGGTAGCCAAGCAACTCGAGGAAATTGCGCTCAAGGACGATTACTTCATCGAGAAAAAACTCTATCCCAATGTTGATTTTTACTCAGGCATCATTTTGCGAGCACTGGGTATACCCACCAGCATGTTCACCGTAATCTTCGCCATCGCACGCAGCATAGGCTGGATCACCCACTGGGAAGAGATGGTAACCCAGCAGCAACGCATCGCCCGGCCAAGACAACTCTACACCGGCAGCCCACAACGCGCCTATCCTTCCAAGTAAGCCAAGCAGGCCAGACTGCCGGTACCGGTCAGCCTTGCGCAAGATTAACCTGCCGGGTGTTCCGTCCGTGCGGTGAAGTACTATAATCCGCCCGGTTATACCCCTACAGGAGAGAAGTTAGATGAACCGTTTCCACAGTCTTGCACCCGCCCTCGCGGTCACATTTGTGCTTGCCGCCTGCGGCGGCAGGGAAATGCAATCGGTTGAGGATGTGGTGCTTTCGCCGGACTGCACCTATCCGGATGCGCCGGATGAGAACGCACCTGCCTGGGTGTGCGGCGAGCCGGTGGCCGGATTGGAAGTCTCCACTGTCGGTATTGCCGAGCGCACCAGTGCCGGCATCAGCTATCAGCGCCAGATGGCCGAAACCGATGCGCGGGTTCGCCTGGCGACCCAGCTTTCCACCAGAGTACAGAATCTGGTGAAGCAATATGCGGAAACCACGGGTGCGGGGGATAATGAAACGGTTGACAGGGTATCAAGCTCTGTAACCCGGCAGCTGACCGACCTCAACCTCGTCGGCTCGCGTTTCTTCACCAGCCGAACCTCGTCCAACGGTACTCTCTATGTGCTGCTGGGGCTGGACAGGAAATTGGTTGATGACTATTTAGAGGACTCGATGCTTACGAGCATGAAAAATGATCGTGCAGCCTGGCGGAAGCTGCAGGCGGACAAGGCGGATGATGAACTTGTCGAAGCCATCCTCAATCAATAGGCGCGGTTAGCCATGAGCCGGTTCTGCCAGAGTTGCGGCATGCCTTTGAAAAAGGATCCCCAGGGAGGAGGGACCAACGCCGATGGCAGCAGAAACGCGGAATACTGTAGCTATTGCTATCAGAGTGGCGCCTTCACCTCACCGGAAATCCGCACTGCCGCCGATATGCAGCGATTTTGCCTGGGCAAGCTGAAGGAAATGGGAACGCCGGCCACTCTTGCCTGGTTGATGACTCGAAACATTCCACGCTTGAAACGGTGGAGGCAAGCCTGATCCTGGTTTTGGAGGAACGCGGACGGGTCATCCCTGTTGATCAGGGATGAGCCAGGCAGGTCAAAGCAAAGAAACAATCCGAGAGCCGCCGACGGACTTGGCTTCCAAGGTTGCCGTTGCTCCCGAACTGCCTGGTGTGTATTCCTTTTTCGCCGCGCCGGGGGAGGGGCGACAGATACTCTATGTAGGCAAGGCGAAAAACCTGCGCAAACGCCTGCAAAGTTATCTGCGCGACAAGCTGCCGCCAAAAACCGAGGCGCTGATGAAGGCGACCGGCGATCTGGATGCTACGGTCACCAATAACGAAACCGAAGCCCTGCTGCTTGAGCAGACGCTCATCAAGCAACATCGTCCGCGCTTCAATGTGCTGTTGCGCGACGACAAGTCCTATCCGTTTTTGCACCTCTCCGACCATAAGGACTTTCCCTGCCTGATGGTGCGGCGTGGTAATCAGGTGAAATCAGGCCGCCTGTTTGGCCCCTACAGCAGTGGGCAGGCCCTGCGCCGCACTCTGCAACTGATGCAGGCGGTTTTTCGCATCCGCCAGTGCAGCGATGATTTTTTTGCCAATCGCTCGCGCCCCTGCCTGCAATACCAAATAGGGCGTTGCACGGCGCCTTGCATGGGCAATATCAGCGCCGAGGAGTATAGTCGGGACATACAAATGGCGGTCGAAAGCATCCGGGGGCGCAACGACAAGGTGGCCGGGATGCTGCAAAGCCAAATGGACAAGGCCGCCGCTGCGCAGGACTATGAAGGCGCGGCGGTTTTTCGCGACCGGCTGATAGCTCTGCGCAAGGTGCAGGAACAGCAGAGCGTGGCCAGGCGCGAAGGGCAGGTGGATGTGGTGGCGGTTGTCGTGCAACATGGTGTATTGTGCATTCACCAGTTGAATATTCGCCTCGGCAAGGTTGTCGCCAGCAGCAGTGTCTTTCCCGGCGGCAGTGTGTTGCCCAATGTCGAACAGGGGGAGGGCATGGATACGGGCAAAGCCGAATTGCTGGAGCAGTACATCTCGCAGCATTATCTGCAGGACTCCTATCGCCCGGATATGCCGCGCGAACTTTTTGTAAACCACCGCCTTGCGGACAAAAAACCGCTCGAAAGCGCCCTTGAACAACAACAGGGGCACAGGGTGTCGATAGTCGCCAATCCACGCGGGGAACGCGCTGCCTGGTTGCGCCTTGCGGAAAAAAATGCCGAGCAGGCATTGCTGGCCAGGCTCTCCAACCGACGCAACCACTATGCGCGGGTGCTGGAACTGGCTTCGCAACTGAACCTTGAGCGACCACCGGCGCGCCTCGAATGTTTCGACATCAGCCACACTTTTGGCGAGGCGACGGTCGCTTCCCGCGTGGTATTCGGCGCTGAGGGACCGCAGAAATCCGCTTATCGAATTTACAACCTTGAGGGAATTACGCCCGGCGACGACTACGCCGCCATGCGTCAGGCGCTGTCACGGCGTTTCGGCAAAAAGGGGAAGGAGCCTTTGCCCGATCTGTTGCTGATAGACGGCGGCAAAGGCCAGGTGATGATGGCGTTGGAGGTATTGGCCGGGTTGGAAATCGACTTGATGGTGGTGGGCGTCGCCAAGGGGCCGGGGCGCAAAGCGGGGTTGGAAACCTTGTTTGTTCATCGTCCCGGCGCGCAGCGCTTGGCGAGCAGCCTGCCGCAGCTGCAACTGCGCCCGGAATCCGGCGCAATGCACCTGGTGCAGCACATTCGCGACGAGGCGCATCGCTTTGCGTTGGGGCGCCATCGGCAAAGACGCGCGAAAACGCGCAAGACCTCACAACTTGAAGGCATCAGCGGTGTAGGCCCAGCCAGGCGTCGCGAGCTGTTGCGGTACTTCGGCAGTTTGCAAGGCGTTGCCAATGCAAGCGAGCACGATCTTGCCCGGGTCAACGGCATAAGCCAAGCGTTGGCGGCGAGCATCTACGGGCATTTTCATTAGGGCATGGAATCTTGGAAAAGGTTTTGGTAAAAAACATGGTTTATGTAGGAAATTTCATACAAACAGGAGTAATGCCGATATACTGCCGCGCCTATGAAGAAGTTGTATGTCAAGGTCTTTCCTCATATACAAATATTCACGCTTAATGTCTGTTTTCAGGCGAACACTAACTACCACATTTCCAGGAGTAACTTGAAATGAAGAGCTATCAATCCCTTACGCTCGCCTTTGTGCTGGCGGCGGTATCATCAACAATAGCCCATGCCGATAATCACGGCAAAGGGTTGATTAAACACGACGGCAGCATTTACGCAGTTGAAAGCGACTCCGACATCATTATTGATGGCGATGGTGATTGCGTACGCGTAAGCGGCTGGACGGCAAACAACGCCATCGCTCAATGCGAAGGCCGGATGGTCGAGAAGCCCAAACCCAAACCTGCTCCAAAACCCAAGCCCAAGCCAGCTCCCAAGCCGGAACCAAAACCTGAACCCAAGCCGGAGCCTAAGCCAGAACCCAAAGCGGTTGTTCCTGCCTTGCCGGACAATTTCAATATCACCAGATTTGAGAGCAATCAGGACGATATGGAAACCGCGCAAACCGCCGGCAAAATTTCCAAGCTTGAAGAATTAGCCCAGTACATGTTGGCTGTACCGACCAGCCGCGTGCGTTTGACCGGTCATACTGACAGTGTTGGCGCGGCGAGCTACAACCAGCAGCTTTCGGTGCAGCGCGCCAATGATGTGGCTGATTACCTTAAGCGTCGTGGCGTTTCCGCCAGTCGCATCGAGACTAGAGGCCGTGGTGAAGAAGCGCCCATTGCGGATAACAGAACCCGCGATGGTCGTGCCATGAACCGTCGTGTTGAGGTCAACCTGATCAGATAAATGGCAAAAAGCATTTAGCTTTTTCTTAAACCCGCGATGCCGCAAAGCATCGCGGGTTTTTTTTGCCCGCTCGTTGGAGGTTGTTACTCGCCTTCAGGTTTCCCTTTGTTGATGGCGAGCCGATAGAGGGGGAGCCTACGGCCGGGGATGCTCGCCGATTCGCGCTCGCCTATGTGTCTTGCCCCGGCGCGTCGATAGAAGCCGTCAGCGTGCGGGTCGCCCTGGATCAGGATCGTCCTGGCGCCCATGCCTGCCGCTCTTTGCCGGGCGTGCGCGAGTAAAAGGCGACCAATACCCGCGCCAATCCACCCAGGCGCGACGAACAATAAACCCAGCTCTTGTTCGACGGCCGATAACCGCTCCAGGGCGTATAAGCCAAGGATTGCTTCGTCTATTTCGGCGACAAAAACGCTACGTCGACTGTCGGTCAGGTAATCAGGGGTAAGGGTTAGTTCTTTCCTGCAGGCTGTGATGAAATCCTCTGGATACCCCCAGTAACCCTTTGATTCCAGGGCCAGGTTGGTTAAGAGATCGGCTTCGTTTGGTCTTGCACGGCGAATCTGCGTTTTTTCAATTTCAATCATTGTGTCGCACGGGAAGCGGCTTTTCATCTGCGCCTGTATTCTTCAATTACTTAAAAGGTTTTTATTACTTCAACTCCTTTAGGTCGGCGAACAGGGCAAGGGATTCGGGATTCGCCAACGCCTGTGTGTTTTTCACCTCTTCGCCGTTGATCACATCGCGCACCGCCAATTCGGCTATTTTGCCGTTGCGGGTGCGGGGGATGTCGCTTACCTGGATGATGAAGTCGGGCACATGGCGCGGGGTGGTGTTGGTGCGGATGGCCTTGCACAGCCTGGTTTTGATATCCTCGGTAAGTTGTTCGCCCTCCGTCATAATGACAAACAGCAGCACGCGCACATCACCGTCACCGGTGTTTTGTCCGACCACCACCGATTCGGTGATTAGCGGCAGTTTTTCCACCTGTCGGTAGATTTCGGCCGTGCCTATGCGCACACCACCCGGGTTGAGGGTGGAATCGAACCTGCCGTGGATGACATAGCTGGTATAGGAAGCATGGATGCGTTGTTCGGCAAAGTCGCTGTGCGACCACAGCCCGGGACGCGCGTCGAAGTAGGCGGCGTGGTATTTGCTCCCGTCCGGGTCGTTGCCAAAGCCCAGCGGCATGCAGGGAAAGGCGTTGCGACAGACGAGCTCGCCCTTTCCCTGACGCAAGGTGACATTGTCATCGCCTACCACATCCACATGCAGACCCAGTCCGGCGCACTGGATTTCGCCGCGATACACAGGCAGGCAGGGGTTGCCGAGCACAAAGCAGGAGATAAGATCCGTTCCACCTGAGATGGAAGCCAGGTGCACGTTCGGCGAAATCTGCTGATAGACATAGTCGTAGCTTTCCTCCACAAGCGGCGAGCCGGTCGAAGCGATGGTGCGCAGGCTTGAGATATCGTAATCCTCGCCCACTTTCACACCAGCCTTCTCAACGGCCTGCAGGTACTTGGCGCCGGCGCCGAAAAAGGTGACGCCTTCGTCTTCGGCAATTTCCCACAGCACCCCCGGATGCGGGTGGAAGGGCGAGCCGTCAAACAACACCAGGGCGGCGTTGCTGGCGAGCGCGCTGATGAGCCAGTTCCACATCATCCAGCCACAGGTGGTGTAGAAAAAAACCCTGTCGCCGTCGTGTATGTCGCAGTGCAGTCTGTGTTCTTTCATAAGCTGCAACAGCACGCCGCCGGTGCGGTGAATGATGCATTTCGGTAGCCCGGTGGTGCCCGAGGTGAACATTACGAACAGCGGGTGATTGAAGTCCACTTGCTCAAAGACGATCTTCTGGGCGGAGTTCTCCATCGCCCGGCTGAAAGGGATGGCGCCTGCGGCGGCGGGGGCGTCGCGTTCCAGGGCGATAAAGGGCGCTTCCACCAGCGCCTTCAGGCAACCGTCCGCCTTGAGTTGTACAGCCAGGGCTTCCACCTTCTCGTGAATGGGAATGGGCTTACCTTTCCAGATGTAGCCGTCCACACTGAATATCACCTTGGGGCGCACCTGGCTGAAACGGTCATACACCCCATCAAGCCCAAAGTCGGGCGAACAGGAACACCAGCACGCTCCCAAGCTGGTGGCGGCGAGCATAGCGATAACGGTTTCTATGCAGTTGGGCATGAACCCCGCTACGCAATCGCCCGGCTCAACTCCCTGGTGGCGCAGAAAGTGCGCGCACCTGGCAACCTGGGCGTAGAGTTGGTCGTGTGTTACCACTCGGCGATCGAGCGACTCGGATCGGAAGATCAGCGCCGGGTTGTTGTCACCGGGTTTCAGCAGATTTTCGGCATAGTTCAGGCGTGCATCAGGAAACCACTGATACTCCCAAAGATTATTGGCTTCGACGACCCAGGGGAGCGAACCCTTGTCGCCGCTTACCTCACAGTAATCCCATACCGCGCCCCAGAAACGCGCCGGGTCATCCAGGCTCCATTGCAGCAGTTCGGCATAGTCGCCTGGTTTGAGTTGGCAGTAGCGCGCGGCAAACCTCGCCATGTGCGATCTGGTCAGCTGCTCCACCCCTGGTTGCCAGACAGGGACAAGGTTGTTGCGTTTCTGGTTCATGCTTCCATTCCGGTGATTGTGTAGAATAGCAAATCAAGTTGATAGCCAGTTTCGCAATAGGGAGAACAGCATGCAGAGAACGCTTTTTCATCATTCACAATTTCCCACGGTCCTGGCCGGTCTCGGTGCCGGCGTTTCACCAGTAACGCGCTTCTGGTTGCTGGCTTTTACTGGTTCGCTTGCCTTTGCCGCGAGCGCGCAGCTGGTGATTCCGCTTTTCCCCGTACCCGTTACCGCGCAAACGCTGGTGGTCATGGCTTTTGGCTTGGCGGTTGGATGGCGACTGGCTGGCGCATCGGTGCTGCTCTATCTGATTGAAGGCCTGTGTGGCTTGCCGGTGTTCAGCAAGTTTGGCGCGGGGATGGGGCATCTGCTTGGTCCAACCGGGGGCTATCTGATTGGCTTTGTTCCTGCCGCCGTTTGGTGTGGATGGTGCGCTGAGCGCGGGCTGGATCGCAAGGCCATGTGGCTGTTCGTTGCCTTGCTGGGGGCGCAACTGGCGGTGTTTGTTCCCGGCGTCTTGTGGCTGTTGGTGTTTGTAGGCGATTTCACAAGGGCGATAACCGCCGGCCTTGCGCCCTTTATCCTGCCCGAGTTAATCAAGATAGCGTTACTCAGCGCAGTTTTTCCGTTGATCTGGCTGCGCTTGTCGCGTTAACCCCTTCTACGCGCAGAATGCTGGCCCTTGATACGGCCGTAAGCGAGCTGTACGCCCGCGCGCCGCGTTTGGCGGGTGAGTCTGTTTCGTTTGCTCATGCGTGCGGGCGGGTGAGCGCCAAACCGTTGTTTGCTCCTTTTGACTGGCCCATGCAGGCGTGCTCGTCCATGGATGGCTACGCCTTTTCCCATGCGGACGCCTTGGAGGCGACCATCCTTCCGGTTAGTCATACCATCTATGCTGGCGAAAGGGCTGCGTCACTTGCGCCTGGCGCCTGTGCGCGGGTGCTTACCGGTTCGCTTCTTCCCCCAGGCGCGGATACGGTGGTTATGCAGGAACAGGTGGAACGCTTGGACGATTCCATTCGATTCATCCATCCGGTTCCGGCCAAGGGCGCCTATGTGCGCCATCAGGCGAGCGTATACGCCAGGGGTGACGAGCTGATGGCCGTTGGGCAATGGCTTGGCCCACAGCAGATTGCGCTTGTCGCCAGCACCGGATGCGCCAGCGTGAGCGTCACCAAAAAACCGAGAGTGGCGTTGCTTTCGACCGGCGATGAACTGGTGCAGGTGGATGGTCGGGTAACCGGACTAGCGGTCGATGCGAAAGCCGGGAAGGAAGTGCGACCGCTAGAAGCCTGGGAGTGTGTGGATTCCAATCAACCGCAGGTCGCAGCATTGCTGCAGGGGCTCGGCTGCGAGGTGTCGCATCAGGCGTTTCTGCCGGATTCGCTCGAACGCTTGGAAGAGGGTATGGCGAATCTGGCGACCGAGTGCGATCTGTTGGTTACCTGCGGCGGCGCTTCGGTCGGCGACAGGGATTTTCTCAACCAGGCGGTGAGCAATCTTGGCGTGGTGCATAGCTGGAAGATCGCCATGCGTCCCGGCAAACCCTTTTTATTCGGCAGTATCAACCGGGCTGGCGGCGTTACGCCGGTGCTCTGCCTGCCGGGCAATCCGCTTTCCGCCTTCATTACCAGCCTGCTGTTGGTGCGTCCTTTTGTCGGTGGCATGCTGGGGCTTTCGTTCGCTCAGATCACGCCCACGCCTTTCAGTCTTGTGTGCGATTTTTCCTTCAGTGGCGACAGCAAGCGGGTAATGCTGTTGCAGGTCCGGCAAGACGGCGAGCAATTGCATCTCGCTGGGGTGCAGCTTTCCGATCAGCTTGTCGCCGCCGCCCGCGCCGACGGCGTGGCCATGTTGCAACCGGGACAAAACGTTGCCAGGGGTGAACGGTTGCCTTATCTGCCTTACAGCAGTCTTCTTGGTTGGCGATGATGTCCAGCAACGGATTCAGCCACTTGGATCAGGAAGGCAGGGCGCGCATGGTTGATATTGGTGGAAAAACGCCCAGCAAGCGCAAGGCGGTTGCGCACGCCGAAGTGCTGGTGGGAGAGAAGGTCGGCAGGGCCATAATTGCCGGAAATCTGACCAAGGGCGATGTATTCGCTGCGGCGCGCATAGCGGGTATCCAGGCAGCCAAACGTACCTGGGAGCTGATTCCGTTGTGTCATCCATTGCCGCTTCAGGCGGTGGAGGTGGATCTGGTCTTGAGTGAAGACGCCACCAGGGTGGAGATAACCGCGAGCGCACAGGTCGAGGGAAAAACAGGAGTGGAAATGGAGGCCTTGACCGCCGCCGCCGCCGCAGCGCTGACCGTCTACGATATGTGCAAATCGCTTGACAAGGGCATGGAAATCAACAGGATATATCTCACTCACAAAACCGGAGGCAAGTCGGGCGAATGGAACAAAGCCACGCGCAAACCCTAGCCGGAATTCCACCATTCTGGTTTCTGTACGAAAACGGGCAGCTCGCCACGCGCGACAATTCAGAACTCTGGTGGAAGAAAAATTCGAACACGGATGCGCAGATTCGCACCCGGTATGAGGGGTTGTACAAGGCGGAAATTGTTGGCGAACTGGATGCCTTGCAGGAAAAACATCAAATGCTGGCGCGGATTATTTTGCTTGATCAATTCAGTCGCAATATGTTCCGCGACTCGCCTCGGGCGTTTTTTGCCGATACGCGTGCACGCTGGCTGGCCTATCAACTCCTGGAAGAAATTGAATCCTTTCACCCAATGGAACAGGTGTTCATTCTGCTTCCTTTCGAACACAGCGAAGCCCTGGCCGAGCAGTGCATCAGTCTGGAAGGATTCCAGCGCTTGCACGATCAGGCGCCAGCAACGCACAAGCCCCTTTTCGCCACCTACCTGGATTTTGCCCAGCGGCATCTGAATATCGTTGCGCGTTTCGGCCGCTTTGCGCATCGCAATGGTCTGTTGCGCAGAACTTCAAGCAGTGAGGAGATAGCCTTTTTGCAACAGCCTGGCGCTGGGTTTTAGGCATGAAGATTTCCCTGCGGTTTTTCGCCTCAGTGCGCGAGGCGATAGGCGAAGACCGGCTGGAGCACCAGACCGGGGCAAGCAATGTGCGCGAACTGCGCGCCGAACTCGCCGCGCGCGGCGAACCATGGCCCCTGTTGCTCGAGGAAGCGACGCTGGCCGCAGTCAATCAGGAACTATGTGACAACGATCAGCCGCTGGGCGAAGGTGATGAGGTAGCCTTTTTCCCCTATATGACCGGGGGCTAGAATGCACCCCGACTACAGCCACTTCAACCAGGAGCAATCGCTTGCGCAGTGGGTGGCCGGGCAGCAAAAATTATTCGCCCTGCAACAGTCACGATTGCACGACAACTGTGCGGAACTCTTCGGCTACTTTGGCCTGATCGAAAGCATCGACGCAAATAACGGACTGGAACAAGCCTGTCGACAGCAATGTCTGATGCAGCTGGCGACCGCCTGGCCGCCGCATTACGGCGGAACGGAAGAACGGGCAACGCCTCTCTACGCCGATCCGCACAACCTGCCTTTTCCGGATGAATCAATCGACCTGGTGGTCATCCACCACCTGTTGGAAGCGCTCGATCAACCCCACCAACTGGTGCGGCAGGCGGCGCGGGTGGTCATCCCCGAAGGAAAACTGGTGGTTTTCGGCAGCAATCCATTTTCCCTCAGCGGAGCGCGTCACCTGCTCAACCACAGGGCGCGTCGCAGTTGGCGGCGCCATATACCCAGGGCGGGGCGGATTCGCGACTGGCTGGAGTTGCTGGGTTTCACCGACTTTCATATCAGCTACCAGTACCCGGCTATTCAACGCCTTCAGGCCGAAAGCCCTTCCGCGCGCATGGCGCAACTCAGTCGCAACACGCCCCTGCCGCTGCGCGGCAGCTGGTGCGTTATGGCGACTAAGCACAAGGTCGCCAGAATTATGCCGAACCCACTCGCCGGGCCGCGCCTTTCGCGCATGCCGGCCCAGGTGGCGCGGCGTTCTTCGCTCTGATTTTCACACGCATGTCCATACGATTGCTTGCCATCTATGCGGGCGGCACCATCGGCATGGCGCCCGATAGGCATGGCGCGCTAGTGTCCTGCTCATTGCAAGAGTTGCTGAGTGAGCTGCCATTCGCATCCAGAGTGGAGTTGGGAAAACTGGGATTGGCGCAGGTCGACTGGAAGACCACGCCCGAGTTGATTGATTCCGCCAATGTGGGAGTGGATGATTGGCGGATTATGGCTGGGTTGATAGCCGACAACTACGAGGATTACCAAGGCTTTGTGCTGTTGCACGGCACCGACAGCATGGCCTATAGCGCCTCGGCGCTCAGTTTTGCCTTGCACGGTTTGAGCAAACCGGTTGTGTTCACCGGGGCGCAATTTCCACTTGGCGCGCCTGGAGGCGATGGCTTGGATAACCTGATGCTCGCCCTGCGAGCGGCCGCAATGGGCGCAAGCCTGCCGGAAGTCTGCATCGCCTTTGGCGACCGGCTGTTGCGCGGCAACCGCGCACGCAAGGCGCACACCAACGCCAGGAAGGGATTTGATACGCCCAACCACCCGGCGCTTGGCTTGGGCGACGAAGGGAAATTCGGGGGCGCTCCTACTGGACCGAATACACCCTTTGAGTGCAGGCCGGTCTTTTCCACCGACCTGGCCAACCTCTTTTACACCCCGGGCATGCGCATCCTGGGCTTTATTGATCAACTCAACAGCAGCAAGGCGAATGGACTGCTGCTGCATTCGCTTGGCTGCGGCAATATGCCCACCCACCCACAACTGTTTGCGGCTATAAAGAATGCGGTAACCAAGGGTAAAACCCTGCTCAATATCACCCAGTGCGCCCAGGGAAGCGTTGATCCATCCATCTACAGCACCGGCAGGGCGCTGAGGCAAAACGGGGTGATTCAGGGCGGGGATATGACGCCCGAAGCGGCGGCGACAAAACTGATGTGGGCGCTGGCGAACATTGCACCGGAAGATCGCGCAACCTACCTCACTACCAACCAGGCGGGTGAGTTGACGGCCTGAGCACAAACGAGTGTTTTACAGCGCGCTCAATCCCCGCAACGCCAGGTCGCTTACCAGTTGGGCGTATTCTTCGCGCTCCTCTGGCGTGGCTTTCCTTTTCCAAATGAAGTACCAGTTCATCATGCCGAACAGGGCCATGGTGGCGTGGCGCAATTTTTTGGCGTCGTTTGCCGTTTGCCGTGAAACCAGCGGGGCGACTATGCGGCTGACGCAGGCGACGATTTCGCGTTGATAGGCGCGCAGAAGTTCCTGGCGCTTTTTCGGCAGGGCGGAGATGGATGAAATCAGGGTGAGGTGTTCGTTATCCGCTCCCTGATAGGCCAGCATGATTTCGGCGATGGTTTTTCTGAGTTGTTCTTCGGCGGTCAGCCCTTTAAGATCCAGCGCCTGGATGCGGTTGCGCAGGGCCTTGAGGTAGCTGTCTAGAAGGTCGAACAGCACCGTTTGCTTGTTGTCGTAATAGTGGTAGATATTCGCCTTGGAGATACCACAGGCCTGCGCCAATTGGGTGACCGACACCCCGTTGTAGCCCTGGGTGGCGAAAACCCTGGCGGCGGATTTGAGAATTTTTCCGCGTTTGTGGTCGTGGTCCTTAGCGGTTGTTCTTGGCATGCCTAGCCCGCTTTGCGGTTATCGACCACACGCTTGGCCTTGCCTTCGGAACGCGCCACTTCTCCCGGATTGGTGATATTAATTTCCGTGGATACTCCCACCATGTCCTTGATGCGTTTTGCGAGCATGCGGCTGGCGGCCTGTTTGCTGGCTTCGTCGTTTTTATCCGGCAGGGATTCAACATGTACGCGCATCGCGTCCATGCGGCCGGCGCGGAAGAGTTCGATCTGAAAGTGCGGGGCTATGCCGCCGGTCGACAGCACCTGTTCTTCAATCTGGGTGGGGAATACATTCACTCCCCGCAGAATAATCATGTCGTCGCTGCGGCCGGTGATTTTTTCCATCCTCCGCATGCTGCGGGCTGAGCCTGGCAGCAGACGGGTGAGGTCGCGGGTGCGATAGCGAATCATCGGCAGGCCTTCCTTGGTCAGGGTGGTGAAAACCAGTTCGCCCACTTCGCCGTCCGGCAGGACTTCGCCGCTTTCCGGGTTGATGATTTCCGGCAGAAAATGGTCCTCCCAGATGTGCAGGCCGTCCTTGGTTTCCACGCATTCGTTGGCCACACCCGGTCCCATGATTTCCGACAGGCCGTAGATGTCCACGCAGTGCATGTCAAAGGCCTGTTCAATCTCCCGCCGCATGGAATCGGTCCAGGGTTCGGCGCCGAAAATTCCCACCTTAAGCGAGCAGTTGCGCGGATCTACGTTGGAGCGGTTGAATTGCTCAAGAATGTTGAGCATGTAGGACGGGGTAACGGTGATGGCGTCCGGTTTGAAATCGATGATAAGGTTTACCTGGCGCTCGGTCTGGCCGCCCGAAACCGGCACGACTGTGCAGGGGAGGCGTTCGCCGCCAAAATGCACACCCAACCCGCCGGTAAACAGGCCGTAGCCGTAGGCGTTGTGGAGTATGTCGCCCTTGCGTACACCGGAAGCGCGTAGACAACGAGCGATCAAATCCGCCCAGTTGGCTATGTCCTTCTCGGTGTAGCCCACCACCGTGGGCTTGCCGGTGGTGCCCGATGAGGCGTGGATGCGCACCAGTTGTTCGCGCGGCACGGCGAACATGCCAAAGGGGTAGTTGGCTCTCAGGTCGTCCTTGTAGACAAAAGGGAATCTGGCCAGATCGGCGAGAGTTTGCAGCTCTTCCGGGCGTACGCCCGCCTGGTCAAAGCGCTTCTTGTAAAACGGCACATTGTGGTAGGCGTGGTCGAGCGACCACTTGAGCCTTTCTAGTTGCAGGGATTCGATTTCATCGCGCGAAGCGATTTCGATTGGGTCAAGCGAACTTTTGGGTGGGGTGAGATCCAGCATGACTATGCCTCCTCCTCGTTGAACAGTTGGCCTTCAATCGCCCGGGAAAAGCCGCGAAACTGGGCGATGAGTCGGTCGTCCTGGTTGCGTACTTCCACATCGTAGATGCCGTTGCGTCCGCGTAGCGAAACCTCCCTGGCGGTGGCGGTAAGCCTGTCGCCGAGCTTGGCTGGGGCAATGTAGGAAATGACATTGTGCTGCGCAAGGGTGATGCGATTATAGGCGTTGCAGGCGAAGGCAAAGGTGCTGTCGGCCAGTGAGAAGGTGATGCCGCCGTGACAAATGGCGTGGCCGTTGGTGTGTTGCGGCTGGACGGTCATGGCGATGCTGGCGCTGCCTGCGTCCACATTGAGCAGCTCCATGCCCATCTCCCTGGAGGCGTTGTCGCCCGCCCACATGGCTTCGGCTGAGCGCCTGGCGCGCTCTTTTGGCGTGATGGTCGGGTTCATGACGCATCTCCTTTTTCTCCTTTGAATTGCGGGGCGCGTTTTTCCAGAAAGGCGTTCACCCCTTCGGCGTAATCCTGGCTTCGTCCGCAGAGCTGCTGGTATTCGGCCTCAAGTTCGAGCTGTTGCTCAAGGCTGTTGCCTGGCGCCGCCTGAATGGCTTTTTTTGTGCAGGCCAAGCCGAAGGTGGGCCCGGCCGCCAAGCGCTTGGTCAGGGCTCTGGCTTCGTCCATCAATGCATCGTCGGGGAGGGCCTTCCAGATCAGCCCCCAGTCGGCGGCCTGTTCCGCCGGCAACGGCTCGGCCATCATGACAAGAGCCTTGGCGCGCGCCTCGCCGACAAGGCGGGGCAATGACCAGCTTCCGCCCGCATCTGGCACCAGCCCTACCTTGGCGAAGGACTGGATGAATTTAGCGGATCGCGCGGCCAGCACCAGGTCGCAGGCCAGAGCAAAATTCACGCCGGCGCCTGCGGCCACGCCGTTGACGGCGCACACCACGGGGAATTCAAGTGAGCGAATCTGTTTGATCAGCGGCAGGTAGAAGGAACGGATGGTTGTTCCCAGGTTGGGTTTTTCCTGCATTTTTGATGGATCGCGGTCTTCCAGATCCTGCCCGGCGCAAAAGCCGCGACCTGTTCCGGTAAGCAGCAGCGCGCGGTCTGTTCCTGCAGCGGACTCCAGTAAGGCTTCGCGCAGTGCAAGGTGCATTTCTTCGTTGAAGGAGTTCAGGCGTTCCGGGCGATTGAGCGCAATTTCACTCCAGTGTTCATGACGGGTAACGACAAGCGTGGTTGACATGGTTTTTCAACACTCCATTTTCGGTGAGACAATTCCTTTACATAAACTGAACGGTTGGTCGATAATATATCGCATTTTTACAAACCAAGGAAAAAACTCCATGCCAGTCAAACCTGTAGCCAGCTTTTTATGCGGAGAGTGGATTGCGCCTGATTCCGGCGCGCGTGAAATCAAAAGTGCGGTGAGCGGTGAGGTGATTGCCCGCGCCGGACTGGCCGGGCTGGACGCCGGGGCCGCGCTCGCCTGTGCGCGCAACCAGGGCGGCCCCGCTCTGCGTCGGATGGGGTTTCACGACCGCGCACGCATGCTCAAGGCTTTGGCGCTCTATCTGGGTGAGCACAAGCAGGAGTTGTACGAGCTATCTTATGACACCGGGGCGACCCTGGCCGACAGCCGGATCGATATTGACGGCGGCATCGGCACCATGTTTGTTTTCGCCTCCAAGGGCCGCCGCGAGATGCCGGACGCCAGGGTTTATATCGACGGGGAGTTGGAGCAGCTTGGCAAGCAGGGGCAGTTCAAGGGGCTGCACATCTGTACCCCCAAACAGGGAGCGGCCATCCACATTAACGCGTTTAATTTTCCTGTGTGGGGCATGCTGGAGAAACTCGCGCCCACGCTATTGGGTGGCATGCCGGCCATAGTCAAACCGGCGACAAGCACCTGCTATGTCACCGAGGCCTGCGTGCGTCTGATCGATCAATCAGGCATTCTGCCCAATGGCGCCTTGCAAATGATAGCCGGGGGGCTGGGAGATATGCTTAATCGGCTGGACGGGCAGGATGTCGTTGCCTTTACCGGCTCGGCGGAAACGGCGCTTAAGCTGCGCTCCAACCCAAACCTTCTCGGGCGCGCGGTGGCGTTCTCGTCCGAGCAGGATAGTCTGAACGCTTCCATACTGGGGCCGGACGCTGCGGCGGATACACCCGAGTTTGATCTTTTTATCAAGGAGATCGCGCGCGAAATCACCACCAAGGCAGGGCAGAAGTGCACCGCCGTTCGGCGCATTCTGGCGCCGAGAGACAGGGTCGATTCGGTCATAGTCGCCCTGCGCCAGCGCCTGGAGCGAATTGTGATCGGCGATCCGCGCGGGGAGAAAACCCGCATGGGCGCGCTCGTCAGTCTGGAGCAACGCCGGGACGTGCTGGACAAGGCAGCCATTCTTGCCGCCGAGGGGGAGCGTGTATTCGGGAACCCTGATGATTTTGCGCTTGATGGCGCCGACGCCGAAAAGGGCGCTTTTATGCCCCCTATGCTTTTTCATTGCGCCGATCCGGATAAGGCCGAACGGGTGCACGATACCGAAGCCTTTGGCCCGGTCAGCACCATCATGGGCTACGGAGACCCGGATCAGGCCGTGAATCTGGCCAATCGGGGAGAGGGATCGCTGGTGGCCTCGGTCTTCACCGCCGACCCGAATGTGGCGCGTGATCTTGCGCTGGGGTCGGCCAGCTACCACGGCAGGCTCTATTTCAACAACCGCGATTCCATGGCCGAAGCCACCGGGCACGGTTCGCCCCTGCCCCACATGGTGCACGGCGGCCCCGGACGCGCGGGCGGCGGAGAAGAGCTTGGCGGCGTGCGCGGCGTGCTGCACTATATGCAACGCACTGCCCTGCAGGGCAGCCCCGATCTGCTCAGTGCGATTGGCGAAAAATGGGCGCCGGGAAGTCGCGAACTAACGCCGCCCGCCCATCCTTTCACCCGCAGGTTCGACGAACTGACCCTGGGCGAAACGCTCCACAGCAAGGAAAGGGAAATCACGCTGGAGGATATCGAGCACTTCGCTCACTTCACCGGCGACAAATTCTACGCCCACATGGATCAGGCTGCGGCCGAGCGCAATCCATTCTTCCCCGGTCGCGTGGCGCACGGCTACCTGCTTATCTCTTTTGCCGCCGGCCTGTTTGTCGAGCCGAACGAGGGGCCGGTTCTGGCCAACACCGGCCTTGACCAGTTGCGTTTCCACAACCCGGTGTCGCCGGGAGACAGCATCAGGGTGCAGTTGACGGTCAAGAAAAAAACGCGCAGAACGGACGACTATGGCGAAGTCCGCTGGCATGTTGTGTTGCGCAATCAGGAGCAGGCCCTGGTCGCCGAATACGAGCTCCTGACCATGAACGCATACTGAGCAGGCGGATGCAAGTCAAGTGGGAGAGAAAGCGCTCGCTCGCCTTCGTCCAGCTCAACCATCCCCCGGTCAACGCGATCGGGCGCGAACTGCGCCAGGGATTGATGGATGCGCTCGACTGGGTGGAGCGCGAAGAGGGCCTGGAGCGCGTGATCCTTTCCGGACAAGACCGCGTCTTCGCCGCTGGCGGGGACGCGCGCGAGTTTGACGCCCCTCCCCAGCCTCCCCATCTGCCGCGGGTGCTGCAGCGAATCGAACAATGCCCGGTTCCCTGGATTGCGCTGGCGCACGGCTCGGCGTTGGGCGGCGGCGCCGAACTCATGCTGGCCTGCCGCTACCGCCTGGCGTTGAAGGGAACGCTGATTGGCCTGCCGGAAGTGACGTTGGGCGTTGTGCCCGGAGCTGGGGGTACGCAACGCCTGCCGCGCCTGATCGGCATGCAGGCCGCGCTTGACTTGGTGGCGACGGGCAGGCCGGTTACGGTGGAAAAGGCGCTGCAACAGGGCTTTCTCGACGCCATTGTCGAGGATGCTGAGCAGGCGGAAATTTACCCCCTGGCGCAGAAAGAGGCGGTTTCCAACCTGCCTCCGCCGCAGGAAGACGCCGCCGCGCTTGCAGCCGCCCGCAAGCAGGTCGGCAAACGCATGCGCCAACAGATCGCGCCGCAACGGGCCATCGAACTGATCGCCCAATCCGCCGGGCTGCCCTTCACGCAAGCCATGCAGCTTGAGCGCGAGGCGTTTCTTGAGTTGCGCACCGGCGATCAGGCCAGGGCGTTGCGCCACGTGTTTTTCGCCGAGCGAGCGGCGCAAAAACCCCAGGACCTCAAAGGGGTTGAAAGCCCGGCCCTGGAAGAAGTGGTGGTGGTTGGCGGCGGAACCATGGGGGCGGGCATCGCCTATGCGCTGCTAACAGCCGGGCTCAGGGTGCGGCTGATTGAAACCGATGTGGCTGGATTGGAACGCGCGCAAGCCAATGTGGAAAGCTTGCTCGCGGCTGGCTTTAAACGCGGCATGCTGGACGAAACCAAAGCGCAAAAATTGCGCCAAGCCCTGGTTGCGCAGGTCGGCTATGCGGACTGCGGCGGCGCGCAACTTGCCATCGAAGCCGTGTTCGAAAGCCTGGAAGTCAAGCAACAGGTTTTCGCCGCTCTGGAACAGACCATGTCACCCGACTCGGTATTGGCCAGCAACACCTCCTACCTCGATATCAACCTGATAGCTGCGGGGCTCAAAGAACCTTCAAGGCTGCTGGGGCTGCATTTTTTCGCTCCGGCGCACATCATGAAATTACTTGAGGTGGTCGTAGGCGGGAAGACATCAAAACAGGCGTTGGCGCTCGGCTACGCCCTGGCGCGTCGGGTGAAGAAAATCCCGGTGCGTGCGGGCGTTTGCGATGGCTTTATCGGCAATCGAATTCTCGCCCGTTATCGAGAGGCCGCCGACAGCCTGCTGTTGCAGGGTTGCACACCCGGAGAGGTGGACCAGGCCATGGTGGCCTTTGGCTACCCCATGGGGCCTTACGAAGCGCAGGATCTCTCCGGGTTGGATATTGCCTACGCCAACCGCCAACGGCAGGCGGCGACGCGTGACCCCAAGCGCCACTATGTAAAAATTGCCGACCGCATGGTGGAACAGGGCCGTTTGGGGAAAAAGACAGGCATGGGCTGGTACGACTATCACGAAAAAACCGGTAAGGTTGACGATCCCCAGGTCGAAGCCATGATTGTTGAAGAATCCCACCTTGCCGGGGTTCAACGCCGCGCCTTCACCCAGGCGGAGATAGAAGAACGCCTGGTGCTCGCCATGATCAACGAAGCAGCCGCCATTTTGGATGAAGGCATAGCGCTCAAGGCTTCGGACATCGACCTAGTGGAGGTGTTGGGCTATGGATTCCCCCGCTGGCGTGGCGGACTGATGCATTATGCCGACAGCCTGGGAGCTGCGCATATTCTCCATCGTTTACAGGAACTGGCCAGGGAAGACCCGGTCGTCTGGCAAGCGGCTGATCTTATCGAACAAACCGCGCGAGTAAACAAACCGTTTTCAGTAGCCTGAGGGCTTTGATTATTCATTGCTGACTATTTTTTTTGTTCTCAAAAAATTATGAAATGGATTGATTCTCAATAACCATTTCAAGGTTTTTGCATTTTTCTTTAAACTCCAGCAATGGTACATTACTTACAACGGAAAAGTAAGCAGAGCTTGGATAACCTATTTCCAATGCACTCTCTATTATAATAGATGCAGCTTTTCCTTTTATTTCATAACGATGAGAGCGCCAGCAATTATTATACACATAAAAATGATTGTTGCATGAAGCTTTGTCTAAAAAACCAATGGTATATCCATTTATTGGCACGCTTGCAGCAAAGACTAAATCCTTGTCTTTGTCAAAAACATAGAAGAAACTCTCGCCTTTTCCGAAAAGGGGATTTAATAGACCCTTTTTTGCAATATATATTTTACAAGTATTTTCTTTTGGTTTTTATTTCTTTCATGGGTTTAATAAATTCTAGGTGTTTTAATGATTCAAAGAAATTTTCCTCTTCGTTTTCTTTAAGCGGCGATATATGATAGTAAGTAATATTATCCTCGTTAATCATTCTTTCTGTGCGGGCATAATACCCGCTTGAAAGAGCACCAACGCAACCACTTGTAGCTGTTATCGTTAATAAACATGTAAGAAAAGATATAGCACCTCTTTTCACGCTGCTTTTCCCCATGTCTCATAATGATCCAGCCTCATCTATTGCGTCACACAATCGCTCAATGCATGCATAGGGTGTTGGTAATACGATGGGGATAATTGATGCATGAAGCGAAGCAGAGGGCAACAGAAGTTAATGTTGTGGTTAACCCGATCATAACTGATGCATCATTTCCCATTTCTTTGAGTTAGGGTTCTTTGAGAGTGCATATCTTCGCTGTATTTTTCGCTTCAAATTCTTGGCATTAAGTTGCATATTGTGCCATATGCAGAATTCAGGAACAGACCTTATATGGTCAAGTTAGCTGGCGAAAGCCGACAAGGAACTGGGTTGCAGTCATAACAACTGCTTTATGATAATCGCTACTGTTACCATATAATACCAATAAGGCAATACAAAAGATGCGACTTATTCTCCTTGACTTGCCCCCGAGCGATTGTTTGCCTAGACTGGATAGCGAACGCGGGTCGTAGCTTACTGTAGTAATCTTGTAACCACTTGGGTTTGGTGAGGATATCACATCGTGCATTAAGCAGTGTAGCGGCAAAGCGCTTGCGCAACACGCCGGGATGAGACAGTGCTTAGTTGAAAAACGCATGACAGATGGAAAAAACCTGCCACAAAAAAATTCTATTCGCTATGTTGTTGCGCTCCCGGAGGGATGGCAGAGCGGTTGAATGCACCGGTCTTGAAAACCGGCAAGGGTTATGCCCTTCCAGGGTTCGAATCCCTGTCCCTCCGCCATCTTCCTTAGTCACCCCTGCAAAACCACTTCCACTCATATAAATCAAAGCGATAACCTCGATTTCACCCCACGAAAACTCCCGCTTTTGGTAGAGTTTTTGCCCGGTTCCAGAGAGTTTTTATTGTTTTTTATC
>Ga0209562_1000158_pt1 | contig 29832 bp, 26 predicted proteins | sample WorMetvacBELIZE2_FD_187399 | JGI IMG/M metagenome (GOLD analysis project Ga0209562, IMG submission 187399) | Marine gutless worms symbiont microbial communities from Max Planck institute for Marine Microbiology, Germany - Olavius vacuus BELIZE.2... | ecosystem: Host-associated > Annelida >... | reverse complement strand
ACCGGGCGCAAATGGCAAGCCTGTGCCGAGTCTTCGCCCGACGACAGCAAGCCTGGGTCAGGGCGATACGTAGTCTGCAACGCTGACGAAGGAGAACCCGGCACCTTCAAGGATCGTGTGCTGCTCAATAACTACGCGGATCTGGTTTTCGCTGGTATGACCCTGTGTGGCAGGGCTATAGGAGCGCAGCAGGGTTTCTTGTACCTGCGTGGCGAGTACGAATTTTTGCGTGAGGCCCTGCTGGCATCGTTGCAAGAGCGTCGCCGCCGTAACCTGCTGGGCGACGGCATTCTTGGCAGCGATTTCAATTTCGATATTCGCATACACAGTGGTGCTGGCGCCTATGTTTGCGGTGAGGAATCAGCTTTGCTCGAATCGCTGGAAGGCAGACGCGGAATACCACGTGTGCGCCCACCTCTGCCTGTGCATAGCGGTTATCTCAAGCAACCGACAGTAGTCAATAATGTAGAAACATTTGCCAATGTTCCTCTGATCATCATGAAAGGCGGTGACGCCTATGCGCGGCATGGTACGTTGCATTCCTCCGGCAGTAAACTACTGTCAATATCTGGCGACTGCTCGCGCCCTGGCGTATACGAATACCCATTTGGTGTTCGTTTGCAAGAAGTGCTCGAAGACTGCGGCGCGCTGGATAGCAATAACAGTGTTGGCGCCGTCTGGGTCGGTGGTGCGGCGGGATATTGTATGACACCGGACGAATTCCACCGCCAAATGGCCTTTGAAGACGCTCCATCTACAGGCGCTATAATGGTGTTTGACAGCCATCGCGACATTATTCAGGTAGCGCAAAATTTCGTACACTTTTTTGCACATGAATCGTGTGGCTTTTGCACTCCATGCCGGGTAGGAACCAGTATTTTGGAGCGTCTGATAGACAAAATCGTCGCCGGCAACGGCAGCCCTTACGACCTTTCCAGTATCGCCTCGGTAGCTCGTCAACTACGCGCTAGCCATTGCGGACTGGGCGTCGGCGCAGCTTTACCGATCCAGGAGACCCTGAAGAAATTTAGTGTCGCCTACAATTTGCGTTTGGCTTCGCATGGCTTCAGACCGGCCTTCAACCTTGATCAAGCGCTGGCAACGGCACGTGATTTTAGTCATCGGGACGATCCACAGGCGCATTTGTAACCATGAACACACCAAACGTGACCAAAACAGAACCTCAAGCTGCCGAAGATACCTTCAGTCTCGATGGAGCTCAAATTAGTTTTCAGGCAGGCGATAATATATTGTTGGCGGCTCGCCGCGTTGGCCACTATATTCCGTCGCTGTGCTGGCACCCGGAGCTGAGGCCGCACGGCAGTTGCAAGCTGTGTACGGTCGAGATTGCAGGTCGCCTGCACTCGGCTTGCACAACCCCGGCAACCGCAGGCCTGCAGGTAACCAGCAACAGTGAAAGCTTGCACAAGCTGCGTCGTGAGTTGCTGCAGTTTTTATTCGTCGAGGGCAACCATTTTTGCCCCTCCTGCGAGAAAAGCGGCAATTGCCAGCTACAGGCGCTGGCCTATGAACACGAAATGCTTTCCGGGCGTCATGCGCATTTTTACCCGCAACGCAGGGTCGACGCTTCGCACCCCGATATATTGCTAGACTTTAACCGCTGTATTTTTTGCGGGCTATGCACACGCGCCAGCCAACAACTGGATGGCAAGAATGTGTTCGCTCTTTCCGGGCGCGGAGTGCATAAAGTACTGGCTGTCAACAGCGATTCCGGCCTTCTGCGTGACTCAAACATCAGCCCCGACGACGCTGCAGCACGCATTTGCCCGGTCGGTGTAATCTTGCCCAAGCGAAAAGGTTTTGCGACACCTATAGGAGAGCGCGCCTTTGACCAGACGACGCCGCAAAAAATGGTAGAGGCCGGCAAGGCGCCTACCGTAACATTGATTGAACATCGCGAATAGCGTAATGGAGCACAACGCGCACTAATGAATGCCCACAACAACTACATTGCTCCCGCTGCCGACTCGGCGAGACGCAAGATTCGCATCGCCACCACATCACTGGCAGGGTGTTTTGGCTGCCATACCTCCCTGCTCGACATTGATGAACGGATTCTGGACTTGCTTGAGTACGTTGAGTTTGACCGGAGTCCGCTTACCGACATCAAAAGTTGCAACCCCTGCGACATAGGAATTATTGAAGGCGGCGTCTGCAACGCGGAAAATGTGCATGTATTACGTGAGTTTCGCCGTTCGTGCACCATACTGGTCGCCATAGGAGCCTGCGCCATTTCAGGCGGCTTGCCTGCGCAGCGCAACCACTTTCACCTCAAGGAATGCCTTGATTCCGTCTATGTCAAAGGCCGCGCTCAGAATGAACAGATCCCTGACGATATCGAACTGCCTCTGTTACTTGAGCAGGTGCACCCCATCCACGAGGTTGTAAATGTTGATTATTTTATTCCTGGCTGCCCCCCTTATGGCAACTTGATATGGAGTGTTCTGTCACAACTGGTACAAGGACACACGCCCATAACATCGCCACAGGTAATTCGTTATGACTAAAACCACTGCCCTGGAAACTGCCGAAAGCGCTGCCGGTAATTTACGCCGGGTCGCAATTGATCCACTATCGCGTGTCGAAGGTCACGGCAAGGTCACGCTATTGCTTGACGACGATAACCGCGTTCGTCAGGCGCGCTTGCATATCGTCGAATTCCGTGGCTTTGAAAAATTTATCGAAGGGCGTCCCTACTGGGAGGCGCCGGTCATGGTGCAGCGCCTGTGTGGTATTTGCCCGGTATCACACCACCTGGCGGCAGCCAAGGCGCTTGACATGGCGCTGGGGCAAACCCTGCTGCCCGGCGCGGAGAAAAACCGTCGCCTGATGCACTACGGCCAGATACTACAATCGCATGCCTTGCACTTTTATTACCTGTCGACGCCAGATTTGTTGTTTGGTTTTGATTCAGATGTTGCCAGGCGAAATGTTGTAGGCATTATCGGCGCCCACCCCGAAATAGCCAAACAGGGAGTTCTACTGCGAAAATATGGTCAGGACGCCATCCATGCTACTGCCGGCAAAAAGATACACGGAACCGGTGCCATCGCAGGCGGCATGAACAAATCTATCAGCGAACGAGATCGCGATGAACTGCAAGAGCAGTACACCGAGCGCCTGGAATGGGCAGAAGGCGCTCTGGCACTGATTGAAGAATTGCACGAGAGCAACCTCGATCTATATGATAATTTTGCCTCCGTCCCGGCCAAAATGATGAGTCTGATAGCTTCGGACGGCGCGCTTGACCTATACCACGGCAACTTGCGTTGCCGCGATAATAATGGCGAAATACTTTTTGACCAGGCAGACTATCGTCAATACCAGAGCCTGATTCACGAGGAAATAAAATCGTGGAGTTATATGAAGTTCCCTTACCTGGCCGAGATTGGCCGCACAGAAGGTTGGTATCGCGTCGGACCTATGGCGCGCGTGCAAAATTGCGACTACATACCGACGCGTCTGGCCGAAGCAGCGCGCCGCAAGTTCACCAGCCGCTTGGGCAACAAGGTACAGCACGGCGCACTGGCCAATCATTGGGCACGGATGATAGAAATGCTGCACTCAATTGAGATGATTGGCCTGCTGCTGCAAGACGACGAAATCAGCGACGCTAACCTGCATGCTGAAGTACCTGAGCATAGTGGTATTCGCACCGGCATCGGCATGATCGAAGCACCTCGAGGCACGCTGATTCACGAATATGAAATCGGTGACGACGACTTGATTACCAGCTGTAACCTTATCGTATCTACCACGCATAATAACCAGGTGATGAATGAGTCGGTACGTTCTGTCGCCGACCAATATTTTGACGGCAGTGAAATCAGTGAGGGCCTGTTAAACCACATTGAAGTAGCAATTCGCGCCTACGACCCCTGTTTGTCCTGTGCTACGCACGCGTTGGGAAAAATGCCGCTGATCGTCGAGGCTATAGACCAAGCCGGGCGTTGCGTCAGTCGGCGACAAAAACAATAACTCCCAAGCTTGCACCTGGAGCTAATTTGGCCAATTCTGCTCGCCAGGTTACTCGGAGCTTGCCTTCGCCAATATTGATTTTTGCTCTCGGCAACCCGGCTCGCGGCGATGACGCCCTGGCGCTGTGGCTGGTGAAAAGCCTTGCCCGGGAAATATCTCAGGCGCATGCACAGCTAATTGTCAATTATCAGCTACAAATCGAACATGCGCTTGAATTTGCAAATCGTAAATTACTGCTGTTTATTGATGCAGGCGATAAAACACATGCACCATTCGAGTTTGCGCCTGTTGTTGCTGATCAGGCTATGCAACACAGTACTCACTCACTTTCTCCGGCGGCTCTGTTGCAGGTGGCGCGTAAGATAGAGGTAGAAATGCCGCCGGCTTTTGCGCTTGTTGTGTCCGGCCAAAGTTTTGCACTGGGCGACAGCTTAAGTGCAACAGCCGTTGCCAATCTGACTACGGCTACTGACTTTGCCAAACGCTTACTGGCGCAACCAGCTCTTGGAAAGTGGCAACAGTACTTAACCCACCCACCAGAAGAGCATCCTGCGACTTATGGCCGAACGTACCCGCCTCCGCCATGATGGAGTCATTTCCACAGTTCAACCTTTTTGCCCTGCTCACGTATTCTTGCAGTTTTCTCGTGCAGGAAGCGCTGGAATTCTGGTTCATTTTTGTAAGCTCCACTGCCAACATATTCAAAACTCGAACTGAGGTGAAATGGTCGCACATAGGCTTCCAGACGAAACACCTCTTTACCGCTGTCGTCAAAAAACACCACGCTCGGAGTATAATTAACCTTTAACTGGCGGGCCCAGTCAGCGGCTTTGATTTTATCGCCCGTCGGAGTAGTCAACATTTCCGTGCCACCAAGGGCGAAGCGTGCTGTCTCGAAGTTGGCAAGCGCTTTTTTCATCTTGGCTCTCTTGAAACCGTCTTTGTGTATTTCGTCACAAGGAGCGCAATAACGTGTCTCGAAAAACACTGCTAACGGCTTGTCTCCCTTGTTTCTTCGCAAATCGTAAGGTGCGCCCATAAAGAATGGCTTTTGGTGCAATTTGGCGCTGGCACCCTTTTGCTTGCCAATACCACGCATATACTCGGCAAAACCCTTGTTCTTTTTGTCGAGCCGTAGCACGGCATAGTCCAGTGCCCTTGAAAAACGATGCGGCGGGTAATAACCGTTCATGCGCACCAAAATCTTGCCAGTCGTGTCAACCAGTAATACCGTTGGAGTAAATTGCACACGCAAAAAAACTGCCAGACTCTTTTCGTTGTGTTGTTTGCCGTCAAACCAGGTTGCCTCACGATCACCAAATATATTAAAGGCTAGAGGGAGAAAATGCTTTCTCGTTTTATCGGCAATATCCTTGCGGGCAAAATTGGTTTCAAGCAATTGTTTGCAGTATGGGCAGCCAGGTTGACCAAAGTAAAGCAACAACAGCTTGCCTTCCTGACTGGCCTCAGCGGCGTCTTCAGGCAGATCAAGAAAACTCTGCACAAAAAAATCAGGCAACCGCTCTTCTTCACTCTGGGCCAGCGCTGAAAAACTACTGAAGAATATTGTCAATAAGGCAAGAGCTGCCAGCACGCCACCAGCGTACCTGTTGCCTTGCAGGCACAGCAGCTTTTTCATAAGTAGTGATTTATTCATAATCATGGCAATTGGGTATTATTGCAGGGTAAATATAAGATAAAGAATGCACAATTGGCAGCTCCACGTAGAACTTGGCGACAACCTTGACAGCATGATAAACCCCACTGCCACTTTACCGCAAGCTTTCAGGTAGAATCCGGCTGACAAGTTCAGCCCTTTTTATCAAAATTTCTCACCGGAGCGTTCATGAGCAAACCTTCAGTTTTTAGCAACGTCGAACTGGCGCCACGCGACCCTATTCTCGGACTTACCGAAGCCTTTAACGCCGACACGCGCAGTAACAAAGTGAACTTGGGCGTCGGCGTTTATTATGACTACAGCGGCAAATTGCCTCTGCTGGAAGCAGTCAGGATCAGCGAACAAAGACGGCTGCAAAGTTCGGCCGCAAAGGGCTACCAGCCGATTGACGGATCTGCCTCATATAACCGTGCAGTACGCGACCTGTCTTTTGGCAAAGACTCGGCCGCAAATGCCTCCGGCAAAATCGTCACTGTACAAAGTCTTGGCGGCACCGGCGCACTCAAGTTAGGTGCCGATTATTTGTTGCGCCTGTTCCCACAGAGCACAGCCTTCATCAGCAACCCAAGCTGGGAAAACCACCGTGCCATTTTTGAGACGGCTGGCTTCAAGGTGGAAAGTTACGACTACTATGACAACGAGACTCGCAGGGCCAATCATGCCGCCATGCTGGCCTCATTAGAAAGCATGCCAAGCCGTTCTGTTGTTGTATTGCACGCCTGTTGCCATAATCCAACCGGTGCCGACTTGAATGCAGAAGAATGGCGAACCGTAGTTGATATTTGCCGACAACGCGGCTTGATTCCGTTTCTTGATATGGCTTACCAGGGATTTGCCGAAGGCATTGAGGAGGACGCTGTAGCGATACGCTCATTCGCCGACGCCGACGTTCAGTTTCTGCTGGCAGGCTCTTTCTCAAAGAGCTTTTCACTGTACGGAGAAAGGGTCGGAGCTCTTTCTGTTGTTACGGGCAGCAAGGACGAGGCGACGCGCGTTCAGTCACAACTAAAACGTCTTATCCGCACCAATTATTCCAACCCGCCTACGCATGGTGGGGCTATTGTAAGCGACATACTGGGCGACCCGGAGCTACGTTCCATGTGGGAAAGAGAGCTGGCCGGAATGCGCGAGCGCATCCGCAGTGTGCGCCAATCGTTGGTAGTGGCGCTGCAACGCGAAGGGGTGAGCAGGGATTTTACGTTTATCAACTCGCAGCGCGGCATGTTTTCCTATACCGGCCTTGCGTCGAGCGAGATAGAACGACTACAAAACGAACACGCCATTTACGCAGTATCCAGCGGACGTATTTGTGTCGCGGCGCTCAACAGCAACAATGTTGATGGCGTCGCCAAGGCCATTGCCAGCGTGTTGCGGTAGTTACGCATAAAGCGATAAACATGGCTACAGGTTGTGCCATATCGACTGCTTCTGCCGGGCAGTAGTTAAACCATTGGCCAACAATATGGATAAGTTGATTACGCACGCAAATAGCGCCCAGGCATCCACAACGACCTCTATGCAGCCGAAATCATACATTGGCAAGAACTACCTGACCCCAGGCGGATACGACAGGCTGCTAAATGAACTGCAAACCCTGATCAGGGACGAACGCCCACGCATGGTTGAAATGGTCTCCTGGGCAGCGGCCAACGGTGATCGCTCCGAAAATGGCGACTATCTGTACGGTAAAAAGCGCTTGCGCGAGATTGACCGGCGTATTCGCTTTTTACACAAGCGTCTTGATATTGCTGAAGTAGTAGACCCGGCACGGCAGGGAAATATAGAGCAGGTTTTTTTCGGCGCAACCGTGACCTTGGCTGATGAAAATGGCGATGAACAACGCTACAGCATCGTCGGAGTCGACGAGGCAAACCAGACATGTGGGCGTATCAGCTGGACATCACCTCTGGCAAAGGCAATCCTGAAAGCGCGCGAGGGCGACATTGTTCGTTTTCATAGCCCGGCTGGAGAACGACAAATAGAAGTTTGTAAGATCGATTACCTGGCGCTCGACTAGACCCGTCCACTATATTGCTGCCATGATCTTTGCACGCACCTTACGTCGGGAACTCACCAACAGTTCAGCGGCTGTGTTTGTTGCCCTGTTTGCCATTATGCTGTCAACCCAGTCTCTTCGTTTGCTCAAGGACGCGGCTGGTGGGGAACTGCGCCCAGAGGCTGTGTTAGCGATGCTTGGTTTTGCCGCGTTGAACTACTTGCCAGTCTTGCTAGCGCTTACCATCTTTATAGCCACACTGCTAACCTTGTCACGCGCCTGGTCTGATTCAGAGATGGTGGTATGGTTCTCCTCCGGGCTGTCTTTGTATGCCTGGATGAAGCCTGTGCTGTTCTTCACTCTGCCGATAACAGCACTTGTTGCAGTATCTTCTTTACTGCTGACCCCCTGGGCGCTTTCTCAAAGCGAGCAATACCGGACGCGGCTGGAAAACAAGCAGGACACCTCGCTGCTAGCTCCAGGCGCCTTTCGCGAGGCACACAACGGCAAGTTAGTATTGTTTGCCGAAAACATTGACAAGGAAGCAGCTTATTTCCGCAACGTCTTTGTCACCGGTCGCCGCAGTGGCGTCGATGGTGTTGTCGTCGCAGCCCAGGCGCGACAGGAAACAAAGGCTAACGGCGAGGTCTTTATTGTGCTTGAAGATGGTCGCCGTTACGAGGTAACACCAGGCAAAACAGATTACAAGATCATGCAGTTCGAGCGTTATACAGTTCGCACGCAAGAAAAAAAGCCGCCGCCGACAGGCAACGAACCTCGAAACATGCCGTTGCCACAATTGCTACGCGACAATCGCAATAACGCCAGAGCCGAACTGGTCTGGCGTCTTGGTTTACCACTTACCACCATCAGTTTGGCCTTGTTGGCCATACCTCTTTCTTTTGTCAGCCCGCGTAGTGGACGCTCAACCAATCTGGCCATCGCCGTTCTAACGTTCAGCATCTACTATAACCTGCTATCGGTTGTACAAAGATATGTGGCGGAAGGATCGCTGCCATTTTTCGTCGGCTGGTGGCTATTGCATGCCATGGCCTTAGGGCTGTTTGTCGTCATGCTGTTCCAACGCGTGTATTCCAACACGCTTTGGCAAAACCTGCCACGTATTTTGGGCATGACAACAAGAGCGCACCAAACCTGGCCTGAAAAAAGCTTGCACAAGCCTGGGCAAACTCAAGCGTAACGGTACAAGCATGATCAGGCTGCTACTTTATCAGCGCTATCTGATACGCGAAACCGCCTTGGCTGTGTTATTGGTGCTGAGCGCACTATTGGTGCTGTACAGTTTTTTTGATCTATTGGCCGAAGTTCGCCACTTGGGCAGGGGAAACTATCAATGGCCTCAGGCAGTTGCTTTTGTTGCTTTACTCATTCCGGGGCGCGCCTACGAGCTTATGCCGATTGCCGTTCTGATTGGCAGCTTATATGCGCTAACCACCCTGGCACGCCATTCAGAGATCACTGTCATGCGCACCTCTGGCTTATCAACAGCCGACCTGCTTACCACCCTACTAAAAATAGCCGCCTTTTTTGCCTTGCTTACTCTGCTGTGTGGAGAGTTTCTGGCTCCGGCTTCGGAACGCGCGGCGCAGAATCTATACTTGTCGAGCACCAAAAAGCTGATCGGTGAGGGTCTGCGCACCGGTGTCTGGATCAAGGATGGCAGTAATTTCATCAATATAAAAAGCGCCACCACTGAAGCGGTTATCAGCGATGTACGCATCTATAATTTTGACGATCAACACCAGTTAGCGTCTGTTAGCGAGGCGAAACAAGGAAACTACCTGGGCAACGGCACCTGGCAACTCAAACAGGTCAAGCGCACAACGTTAACAGATCTGCTTGCCGAGGTTGAATACAAGCCACAAGTCATGTGGAGTGGAGCTCTAACACCCGACATCCTCAACGTGCTGGTTGTCCCGCCGGAGCGCATGACGCTCTATCAGTTGGTAACTTATACGCAGCATCTGGCTGATAACAAACAAAAAACTGGTCGTTACCGCATTGCTATGTGGAAGAAACTCTTTTACCCGTTGAGCCTTTTGGTAATGATTGCTCTGGCACTGCCATTTGCTTACACACACTCCCGAACAGGCAGCGTTAGCCTGAAAATATTCTTTGGTGTCATGACCGGCATATTCTTTTATATGCTTAACGGTCTTTTTTCCAGTCTTGGCGCCATCCACTATTGGCCACCGATGCTGAGTGCGCTTATGCCTCCGCTGCTCTTCTTTTTGCTTGCTATAGGCGCGTTGTGGTGGGTTTCTCGCAGATAAATATAGCGTTTAAGAACAGCACGCCGCCGCTTCTTCGAGTAGCTGCATGATTAATGTCGGGTTCTGCCAAATTACAAAATGCCCCTCGTTTTCCAGCATTCTGATATTGGCCATTTCGGGAGGGATATACGCAGCCACCTGTTTGACTGTCTCCGGGTAGACCAGCCCATCCTTTAACCCCTGAACAAGCCAGATTGGCCTGGTTAGTCCCTTCCAGGCAGATTGCAGCCTGAGCAACTCGCTCTTTAGCGTCAGCATTTCATCGTTGGAGCGTACCAGGCTGGCTTGCAATAAGCGCCGCACCATTGATAAATTGGCCACCCTGTTATACCAGCGCAGCTCTTCGAGTTCAGGTGCCAGCGAGCCGGAGATACTAACCACACCGCAAATCTTTTCAGGGAAGTCGAGCGCCATCCACCCCACTATCGGTCCTCCCAGTGAATGGCCTACTGCCACCGCTTTATTACCATCAGGAATCAACGCCGCAAACTGCCTGGCCTGTTTACGCAGATCAAGCTCAATACCACCGGCCACTGAAGCGCCGAACCCTGGGCGATCGACAGCGATGCGCGTACCAAAAGCTTGCAACTGATCTGTGGCCATGTAGGTATGCCAGTTTTTCCAACAGCCAGGCGAACCATGGACAAACAGCAGCATTGGCCCATCTGATTCAGGGAAATTTCGGACAGCGTAGTAAACATTGTTTCCGTCGACACCCAACCTCTTCAAGCTGATTGGTGGTGTGAGTTGTTGCAATGCTTGCGCTGATACTCCATTTTCAAACATATCAGATGGAAAGCGGCCCGACAACATGGCCACCAACCACGTTAACCTTGTATTACTTCGCAGCGCCAAGATATTCGCAACTCCACTCCGAGAATCCGGGTAATTATAGTCAACATCACCCATTGAAGCGTATACCGGCAAACCAACTGGCGCCATTGGTGTTGTAATCCTTGTTAAGCTCGTAACTTTCGTCGAAAATATTTTCTCCGCGTAGAAAAAATGACCAGTGCGGCGACAGGCGATAAGTGGCATTCAGGTTTATAAGCTGATAGCCATCCAGGGGCACAGAATTGGACTCGTCGGCATAGCGTCTACCGTTGGCGGCCAGAGCCTCCACGCCCCATCGCCAGTCGCCTTGTTGGTGGCCGATGCGCAGTCGACCGGTGTTTTGGCTGCGGTATGGGAGACGCTTACCACTGTTTTGGTCCCTGGCTTCCAGGTGATCATAACTGGCTTGCAGAATCCATTCTCTCCAACCTTGTTGCCAATTGAGGGTGAATCCGGTCAAACTGGCACGCTTGGTATTTTGCGGGCGCCATTGTCCGGTACCGTCATCGACCCAGGAAATGAGGTCTTTGACCTTGTTACGGTAAACGACGGCAGAAGCTTGGCTACGAATTTTGGCATCATGGAAGTGCAAGGCAACTTCCGTGTTGAATGCTTTTTCTGGTCGCAAGTCATGGTTGCCGTAATTTGGCCAGTACAGATCGTTGAAAGAGGGCGCCTTGAAGCCTTCATTGGCTGCCAGGCTGAGACGCCAGTTGGGTTTAAAGCTGAAGGCGTAGCCGAGCATGCCGGTGTTATGGCTGCCAAACTGGCTGTTTTGATCCTGGCGCAAATTGGCCTGCAAGTTATGCGTGTTCCCGGTGCCGAAGACTCCACTCCAACCGAGCAAAAAGGCGTCAATGTGGCGTGACTTGACCGGGTAATCCCGGCTGCCACTGACACGCTGGCTTTGTCTTTCCACGCCCAGTAGCAGCAACCCGCCCTCGCCGGGCAGGCGAAAGTCGTTCTGCCAGGAGAGCTGCTGTTGTTTGGTGTTGTATTCGCTGCTTAGCCCATCGTTTTCGTGGTTTTTGGTGTCGTCGCGGCTTTGACCGAACTGCAGGGTTGAGCTCCAGTGATCGTTTAATCGGTTGACGCTTTGCAAGTTCCAGCTTGAGTTGTTTACATTCTGATACCAATCACCACTGGTGTCAGCCTGGAAACTGTCGTCGTAGCTGGTGGCGTCATAACGGTTTTTGCCAGAGGCGTTTAGCAATGAAAATTGTAATCTGTGACCTGGCGCCAATGTCCAGTCAAGACCAGTCGATAAAGTGTTGAGCTTATAACCGTCTCGATCCGGATTGAAAGAGTTGTGGGTTGGCAGCGTGGCGTTAATGCCTTCGCTTTGTCGACGAGTGGTCTGTATGTTATAGAGTAAGCGCTCACTTCCACCACTGACGCCCAAATGCAGGCTACTTGTTTGCCACGATCCGGCACTTAGTTCCATGTTAATGCGCGGGGGGGAGTTTTTTTGCCCACGGCGGGTAAAAACCTGCACCACGCCGCCAATAGTCTCGGAACCATACAAAAAGGATGCCGGGCCGCGCAGAATTTCAATACGCTCAATCTCGCTTATCGGTAAATATGCCCAGTTGGCTTCCCCGACGGTGGCGGAACCCGAACGCATTCCATCGATCAGTAGCAAGCTATGACGGGTTGGATTACCACGTAATTGCAAGCCGGTGACGCTGCCTGCGCCGCCGTTGCTTTTTATTTCTATTCCAGCTTGCATGCGGAGCAAATCGGCGGTAGTTACGGCCGCATCCAGGTTTTCGATGCTTTGGCGATCAATAATAGTAGTGTCGCCGATGAGAGTGTTTTGCCGTGCTGGCTGACGAGTGGCGGTTATTACCAGAGGGGGCAGCAATATCGTGCGTATTTCTATTTCTTGTCCAGCAGCGCTTGCTTCAGAGTTGTTTTCGCTGGCCAGGGCAGAGTTGTGCACACCTGCTGGCATGGCCAATACGACAAACAGGAAAAAAATGCGGAAAAAACCCAACGAAGGGTGTATTGCAATTAAAAACATAAATAACTCCCTAAATGCTTGTCAACGTCCCCGCGAACCAGCACACATAACATGCGTTGCACATGCGAAAAAAAGCATTTTGGGAGTAGTTGCCGAACAGCAGCCGTTTATATTTATACCGGCAGAACCGCCCTAAAAGCGGGCTGATCCGACAGCCAGCTTTACGTCACGACCCCGTAACGCTTTCACCAGGCGTTTCAGGCCGGTCTCCGGGCTTGCAAGTATTGACACGCCGCCTTCCCGGAATAATAAGCTTCCAGTGGCTTGCCAGAACCGGCAGAATATCATCGCCGGTGTAAGGCATATGGCGCGCCCGCACTCACCTACCGTTGCGGGGGCAGCAGCGGAATTGTCATCGTTCGTGTAGACGTAGACTTGGCCTAGTTATCGGTATGCACAGAAAATATCTGCAACCATAACCAAAATCAGACTTGACGCACCGCTTTCCCGTTTCACCGTCGCAGAAAAAACACGCACGGCACCTGAAACGAAGCGTGGATTGTAACACCTGCTAAGTTGTTTACTTGGCTATTTTTTCTAGCGCTGGATAATCAACCTTGCCGCTACCTAGCAGTGGCAGCGCTTCAATTTGTACAATTTCCCTTGGAATAGCCAGTTCGGATGCTCCCTGAGCGCGTGCGGCTTTCATGACGGCCTCCCTATTGAGAGTGTCGCCGCTGACATATAACGTAATACGCTCGCCGCGCGTAGAGTCACTACTGGCAATAGCAGCGCAAGAGCATTCCAGAGCCTGTGCACTGGCAGCACTTTGCCCTAGTGATTCGACTGCATCGAGCGACACCATTTCACCAGCTACCTTGGCGAAACGCTTGACTCGACCAACGATAAAGACGAAGCCTTCCTCGTCAATTTCCACCACGTCTCCGGTATCGTACCAGCCTACACCGGCGGCAGAGGGTGGAGTGTGTAGTTTGCCAGGCTGCTCGCACAACAGGTAGCCAGACATCAAGTTTGGACCTTGCACGTGTAGTAGGCCTCCGTGGTCTATACCATCTACCGGAGTGGTTTGCGCTTTGATAGCGGGCAGCAACTGTCCCACAGAGCCTTTTTTGTTGGCCATAGGCGTGTTGACGGCAATAACTGGAGCGGCCTCTGTGGCTCCGTAACCTTCATAGATGCGTATGCCGAATTTCTCTGCCCATATTTGGCGCACGTTGTTAGATAGCTTTTCAGCTCCGGCAATGACCAGGCGCATGCGATGAAAATCATAAGGGTGAGCAAAGCGGGCGTAATTGCCGAGAAATGTGCTGGTGCCGACCAAAATAGTACATCCACGGTCGTAGGCCAATTCAGGTATAACGCGGTAATGTAGCGGGGAGGTGTAAAGAACTACATGAAAGCCGCTCAGTAAGGGTAACAAACTACCAGTAAGCAGGCCAAAGGCATGAAACAGAGGCAGGGCACTGAGGATGCGATCCTGGACTGAAAAATCCGTCATCGTGCGTACTTGCGCCACATTGGCGAGCAGGGCGCGGTGCGATAGTACAACTCCCTTTGGGGTGCCCTCGGAGCCCGAACTAAAGAGTATGACGGCTTCTTGCTCGCTTTCTTGCGACATGATGGCGCGCTCAGGCATCAACAATGATTTGAGCAGCCATATCTTGTCTCGCACGTCGATACTGGTACGCAGATCTTCCAGATAAACGAGTCGCACATCGGGCATTTTTTTTTGCAGCCATTCTATTTTGCCCTCCAGCTTGCCTTGTTCAATAAATGCACGCGAAGTAACAACGCAACCTATCTGTGCAGTTTTGCAAGCCGTGGCTATTGCCTCGCTGCCGACGGAATAATTGAGCAGCGCTGGCGTTCGACGAAAGGCGTTCAGGCCAAAGATCAACCCTACGCTTGGCGCCAGGTTGGGTAGCAGCAGGCCGACACGATCTCCTTCTGCGCTATGGCGGCATAGCAGGCGGCCAAGCATTAGCATCATTTTTAGCAGGTCGCCATAACTGTATTCCACCGCCCTGACATCCTCCATAATGCACCGCCTGCGGCCGTAGGTGCGCATGGCGTTTATCATGGCAGATGGCAGCGATCCGTGAGGCTGTCGGGCCGTAAACAAGCTCCCTTGCATGATGTGGCGCAAGTTTTCACTAGCACGCTGACGCGCTACACTTGCCGCCACTCCCTGTGCCAACTGAATGCGGCAGGGTGGCAGCACGTGTATGGTTATTTTAGGTAGCCAGTGCTTCGGGTACGGCGCTCGCATATAGGAAAAGCGCGAATGGGTTGTGCCGCTAAGGCATATCGGCACGACATTGGCCTGGCTTTTGGCGGCGACAAAGGCCGGGCCGGAGTATACCTTCATCAGGCCGCCGGTAGTGGTTATGCGCCCTTCCGGGAAAAGTAGAACCGATCTGCCACTGGATAGCACGCGGATAACCGATTTCATGGCCATCGGATTAGCCGGATCGACCGTCAGATAGTCTGACAAAGACAGTGTTATACGGTACAGACGGTTTTTTAATAGCCCGGAATAAATGACGAAAATAGGGTTGCTCGGCAAGAAGGCGCCGAGCAGCATACCGTCCAGGAGCGATTCGTGATTGGAAATAAACAGCGTGCGCGTCGCTGAGAGACCAGCCACATCGCCATCTACATGCACTTTGTAAATGCGTCTTAAAAGTGCAACGAAAAAGAGCCGCAGTAATTTGCGTAAATGGGTTTTGAATTTGCTCTTTGCATGATTCATGGGAAACGCGGCTTCTGCTGGCGCGTTGGCCGTTTTCCAATCTGTACAGCCAGTTCAACCTTGGCCTCGCCACGCCTGACTACACAGGTGATCTCTTCTCCTGGCAGTTGCGAAGTAATCGCTTCCAGCATTGCCTGGGTGTCCATGATGGCTTTTCCAGCGACGCTTAACAGTATGTCTCCTGGCGTAAACCCAGCCTGATCGGCAGGGCCGCCGCGCACAATCCTGGCGATGAGCACGCCTTCATTGTTTGGCAAGCGAAAAGAATCGACTATTTCGCGGGTGAGCTCCTGCGCTTCGACTCCTATCCAGCCGCGTACTACCGAGCCATGGGTGATAATTTGCTGCATTATGTTGCGCGCAGCAGTAGCAGGAATGGCAAAACCAATGCCCAATGAACCGCCAGAACGCGAATATATGGCGGTATTAATACCAATTAACTGTCCGGCTGCGTTGACCAGTGCCCCACCGGAATTACCCGGGTTGATAGCCGCGTCAGTCTGGATAAAGTTTTCAAAGGTATTTATACCTAGTTGCGAGACGCCCAGCGCCGAGACGACACCCATGGTCACGGTTTGTCCTACGCCAAAAGGATTACCAATTGCCAGCACAAAGTCGCCGACCTCTGTATCGCTCTGGCGTGCAAAAACTATGCTTGGTAAATCGCTGGCCTCAATTTTAAGCACCGCCAGGTCTGACTCCGGGTCGTTACCAATTACAGTAGCTTCAAGTTTGCGGCCATCGTTTAATAGAACCTCTATCTGGTCAGCTGATTCGACGACATGGTAATTGGTAAGCAAATAGCCATCGGAGCTGGCAATTACGCCCGAACCCAGCCCTGAACGCTGTTCGGGTGGTGCGCCAAGTCCGTCCAGCTCGCCGAAGAAACGGCGAAAGAATGGGTCGTCAAAAATAGGATGGCGGCGCTGTTTTATAGCCTGGGTGGTATAGATATGCACTACGGAAGGTAGCGCCCTCTGTGCAGAGCCGCGCATGCTGGTTTTAATCGCGTCGGTCCCAGGCGGGGATACAGAGGATTTTGCCGGAGTTGGCTGTTTGGGTGCCGTTGCTACAACGGCACCTGATGCTGATTGCTCAGAAGCTTGCCAATTCGCTGGCAACCAATGCGGCCACAAGCTGGATAGCACAAAAAAAAGTGCGAGTACAATGGTGACGCTTTGGGAAAATAAAAGCCAGTATTTACGCATAGGTAGAGATAATGCCACAATCAGGCACAGTCAGCGCAAATTAACTGACCTGCTGGTCAGGGTACGCCGCTGGGCGGAAGGAAATTATATGCAACGTACCGAGTTAACGGATTATCTCAGCGATTTACTACAGGTGCCAAGCTTTGCCGACTATTGCCCCAACGGGTTGCAGGTAGAGGGTCGTTCCGAGATTCGGCGATTGGTGGCAGGGGTTACGGCCTGCCAGATCTTGCTGGAAGAAGCTATAGCCTACGATGCCGACGCCATATTGGTGCACCATGGATATTTTTGGAAAGGCGAGAATGCGAAAATTGCCGGTATCAAAAAGCAACGTTTAGCCACATTGTTGAGAGCCGATGTTAACCTCTATGCCTACCATCTACCTCTTGATGCTCATCCTGAGCTGGGCAACAACGCCCAGTTGGCAAAAATCATGGGTTGGCAGGCCGAAGGTCGTTTTGGCGAGCAGGAACTGGGTTGGTTAGGGAGCTTGCCAAATGCCATGTCTGCTGGCAGTCTGGAGGTAGAGTTGTCATGCAAGCTGGAACGCAAATCCTTGCTGATTGGCGAGCGGGAGCGCAAACTGAAAAAACTGGCCTGGTGTACCGGAGGAGCACAAGGATGGTTCGAGGCGGCGATTGACGCTGGAGTGGATGCCTTTATTTCGGGTGAAATATCCGAGCCGGTCGTGCATCTGGCGCGCGAGAGTGGCGTATCCTATATTGCTGCTGGGCACCATGCGACAGAGCGTTACGGTGTCAAGGCATTGGCATCGCACTTGGCGCAGCATTGTGACATTGAAGCCAACTTCATCGATGTGGACAACCCGATTTGATATATAGACAAGTTTGTGGCTAACCAGATTGGTCGTGGATTTACAGGCCGACTTTACCGACGGCCCACAGCTAGATCAGGCTGACGGGACCCACAGCAGGGCTTGCAGTCCCCCAAATGGGTGGTTGCGCAAGCTGACTCGTCCACCCTGGCGGTTGATCAGGTTTCTGACGATGCTCAATCCCAGCCCGGTTCCGCCTGATTGACGCGAACGTGAAGTCTCCAGACGTGTAAAGGGAGTAAATATCGCCTCCAGCTGCGCTGCAGGGATGCCCGGTCCATAATCGCGGATGCTGATGCAAACAAGTTGTTGGCTTTTGGGCCCACTGTCTTGTTGCTCAGCCGATAACTGGCCGTCGGCTCGAAGATAAGCTTCACTGTCAGGCAATACACTAACTTCGGCTTGCTTGCCGTATTTTACAGCGTTGTTAATCAAGTTCTCGAGACAACGGCGAATAGCTGCAGGTCGAGCTTTAATATTAAGGTTGGTGCTGTTGCTCGAGTCATAGACGACTGGTTCTCCGCTCTCGGCAAAGTCAGCGCACATGCTATCGAGCATGGCGTCCAGATCCAGAACCTGGTAACTTTCACTGTCTTCCAGGCTGCGGGCAAACTCAAGCCCCTCGCGTACCCTGCTTTGTGTATCAGTCAGATCTTCTATTAGTTGTTGGCGCAACTGATCGTCGCTGACCTTCTCCAGGCGTAGCCGAAGACGAGTGAGAGGTGTTTGCAGATCGTGTGTTACAGCTGCCAGCATTTGTGTACGTTGCGATACATGCTCGCGAATGCGGAATTGCATACGGTTAAAGGCCGACAGGGCGCTGCGTATCTCATATGGCCCGGACAGCTCCAGGTCAGGGTTGTCCATGTTACGGCTAAAACTTTCGGCAGCGCGGGTCAGGGTGTCCAATGGGCGCATAACCAGGCGAGCTACGATCCAGGCAACGAGCAACAATAACGACGCCATTATCAGTGCGCTTAACCACCATGGCTCAAAAAACCAGGCGCGTAATAACGGCTGTTGCTGCACATTTGTCAGTTTGTCTTTGCCATTTCCGGCTCTTTCGGTGACTGGTTCTTGTTGGGCGGAATGAGGCGGAAGTGGACGTACGTGAAACAACGTTACTCCATCACCGACCTGTATGCTTTGCATGCGCACTTTACGTGGCAGGCGTGGCGCACTAATTAACAGCGCCACCTGCTCCGTTTGTCTGCCAAATTCCTCATGCCATTGCAGACTTAGCTGCGCCACATAACATTCGCTCCCTTGGCGGCGCTTGCCGGGGCGTGCAATAGCGCACAAGCGGGGGATGCCGCGGCGCATGACGACTTGACGATCGAGCGTTTCTGATAATCTTTCGCTCAGTTTATGATCAATATCAAGACGCTCCAGACCTGGAAACTCAAGCGGTAAAATGCCCATGCGTTGCCCCAGGCGCCAAAGTGGGGGGCGGGTGAATTCTTCAGTGCTGTCCATGGCATGCACGAATTGCTCAAGTCGTTCGGCAACGCGCTCTTGCTGGTTTTGCAGGATGCTGGTATGCAGCTCGCGTAATGATTGGTGCTTGTCTTGCGCTGCTAACCAACTGGTTATGCCAGCAGCCAGCAACACGCCAAGCAGTAACAGGGCAAAGGCACGCAGGGTTAGTGAATCCATGTTGTGGCGCATTCTGATGCTTTCCCTTTATTCGCTATTGCCGGTTGTGTTTCCACGCTGGTTACTGACGTTGGCTGCCAACATATAACCTCCGCTTCGAATCGTTTTTAGCAAGGCTGGCGAGCGGGCGTCATCACCCAGTTTGGAGCGTAGACGGCTAATTTGCAAATCTATCGAACGGTCAAAGGGTTCTGCCTCGCGCCCCTGTGTGATACTCAGCAATTGGTCGCGTGAAAGTACTCGTTGTGGGTGCTCAGTTAACACCTTCAGCAGGCGAAATTCGCCGCGCGATAGCATCACCACCTTACCTTGAGGCGATATCAAGTGTTGTGCTGCCAGATCCAACGCCCATCCGGCAAAATACAGTCTTTGCAGTTGATCATTGCCAGAATGCCTGCTGGGGCTGCTGGTCGAGCGGCGTAAAACGCTACGGATACGCGCCAACAATTCGCGTGGCTCAAATGGCTTGCCCAGATAATCGTCAGCGCCAACTTCTAGCCCGACAATGCGGTCGACTGCCTCGCTTCTTGCGGTGAGCATGATAACCGGGGGCGTCGTCTCCATTCTCTGCAAGGTTCGGCACAGCGATAGACCGTCCTCACCTGGCAGATTTAGGTCAAGCACGATCAAGTCGACTGGCGTCTCGTCCAGCACGCGCCACATTTCCTTTCCATTGGCGGCGGTGGAAGCCCTGATACCGTTATCCTGCAGGTACTCGGCCAGCAGGTTGCGTATGTCGTGATCATCGTCAACAACCAAAATGCGCACGTATTCTCCTGATAATGCCAAGCGTCTGGCAGCTTGGCAATAAGCTGGTTAGATTTAATTTCCTGGCACCGGTTGACGACGTTAATTATGACAAAGATGCCACGTTCTGTGAATTTGTGAACGCTTACAAATCGTAGCCAATAAGTATCGGGCACGGTTTTTTGATACAAAACCCTACAAAACTGCTGGTCTACGGCAAATGCAGGATACATAAGTCTGTTAACCTGAGCTGCGTGGATGTCCCACATTTACCATGCAAACTTGAGGAGAAGATGATGCGAACCAATCTGAACCAGTCGCTATATAGCCATGTCACCGAACCAGCCACACACGGTGGATTGCCAGCCACGGCCCGCAACATGCTGCTAGCTGCTCTGCTGGGCGGACTTTGTGTGAGTGCTCCTGCCTGGGCTTCAGACAAATCCTACAGCACCTCGGGCAAGAAAGAGTATGGAGAGCGGCAGAAAGAACGTAAGCAGGAGCGCCGTAAAATGCAGCACGAGATGCACCTGGCTTATTTGAAAGAGAAACTACAGATCAGGCCAGAGCAGCAAGCGGCCTGGAAGGCCTATGTTGCCGCCACGCAATTACCTCCGGTAGGGGATCGCAAGAAAATGCGTGCACACTTTGCTGAAATGAAGAAGCTGGCCACGCCTGAGCGTATAGAAAAAATGCGCCAACTGCAAAAAGAGCAGCACGAAACGATGTCCAGGCACGACAATGCGATCTTGGCGTTTTATGCCAAGTTGGATGCAGGACAAAAGAAGACGTATGACAAACACACAATGATGTTTGGCGATATGGCCTCTGGCTATTGTGGGTGGGCAAAAGGGGGCAAAAAGCGTGGAGGTGGCTTTCGGCGTAAAGGCAAAGTAAATTGATTGCTGTCTGTTACCGAACGGTAGTATGCGCTTTCTTTACAAAACGGGAAATAATTCCTGTTAAATAGATAACGTATATGAGAGACTGAACCGTCGATGGTTCCTATGGATCGTCTTTAGCGCGTTGTTCATATTGATGTATCCCTCCCCCTCGTCCTGCTTTGGCGCGACGAGCGCACGAGCAGGGCGCTTCCCCGCCAGGGGTCAGGCCCCGGCGGGTTTTTTACGCTCAAGGCAACCAGTAGCAGGCTCATGTCCTGCCTGATCATAAAAATCAGAACTGGTGGGATGGTAGCTTCCTAATGCGCTTTGTCCCAGTTGGCGCCGACTCCTACATCAGCCAAGAGTGGAACCTTTAGCGCGGCGACATTGGCCATGCACCGCGGTAGCCCATGACAAACGCGCTGCACTTCTTCTTCTGGAGCCTCCAACAGCAATTCGTCGTGTACCTGCAGCACCAGGCGGGTTTGCAGCTTTTCGTTCTCTAGCCAATTGTCGACGGCCAGCATGGACAGTTTGATCAAGTCTGCCGCCGTACCCTGCATGGGCGCATTGATGGCTGCGCGTTCCGCTCCCTGGCGACGGGCGTGATCTTTGGCGTTGATATCGTCAATCCACAAGCGGCGACCAAACAAGGTTTCAACGTAGCCTCGCGCGCGCGCCTTGATGCGCGTTTCCTCCATATAGCGAGCCACCTTGGGGTAGCGGGTAAAATAGCGCTCGATATAGCCTTGCGCAGCGGCGCGTTCAATACCTAGCTGCCGCGCCAGGCCAAAGGCCCCCATGCCATATATCAGACCAAAATTTATACTTTTGGCCACGCGTCGTTGTTCGGCTTCCACTGCGCCTGGTGGCGTGCCGAAGATTTCAGCAGCAGTTGCCTTGTGTATGTCGGTCCCTTGGGCAAAGGCATGCAACAAGCCATCATCACCGGAAAGATGTGCCATGATGCGCAGCTCGATTTGCGAATAGTCGGCAGAGACAATTAAATGTCCGGGCGGTGCGTTGAAGGCAGCACGGATTCGACGTCCCTCTGGTGTGCGAATTGGAATGTTTTGTAGATTTGGGTCGCTGGATGCAAGTCTTCCAGTCGCTACGACAGATTGCGAGAAATGCGTATGCACGCGTCCACTAGTCTGGTTTAACATGCGCGGCAGCTTGTCGGTGTAGGTGTTTTTCAGCTTGGCCAGGCTGCGGTGTTGTAATAACAATTTTGGCAGTGGATAGTCGAGTGCAAGTTCGGCCAATACGTTTTCGTTTGTTGAAAACGCACCCCCCGGCGTCTTCTTTTTCAGCGGCACCCCCATATTTTGTAGTACTTGAGCCAGCTGTTGCGGCGACCCCGGGTTAAACTGCTGTCCGGCAAGTTCGTAGGCCTCGGCCTCCAGTTGCAGCAACTTTTGCCCCAATTCGTGGCTGTACTGTTGCAGACTGGTTACGTCAACGTGCACTCCTGTGCGCTCCATGGCGAAGATTACCTCTCGCACCGGCATTTCAATATCGCTATAAACTTTTAGTAGTGAATCAGTAGTCCGCAGTTTCGGCAACATGGCATGGCAAAGACGCAACGTAACGTCGGCGTCTTCAGCCGCATAATCACTGGCAAGCTCTATGTCTACTTGCGCAAAGTTTATTTGCCTGGCTCCCTTGCCACATAGTTCACTGTAAGGCACGGTGGTGACATTCAGGTGACGCGCGGCAAGCTGATCCATGTCGTGCCGTCGGTTTGACTCCAGGATGCATGATTGTAAAAGCGTATCGTGTGTTATGCCGCGCAAGTTGATCCCGTGGTTAAGCAGCACATGCTGATCATACTTAGTGTTTTGCCCGACCTTGAGTTGTAACGGAGATTCAAGCCACGGCTGCAAGCGTTCGAGTACCATTTGCAATGGCAATTGCTGTCCAACGCCGGGAGCATCGTGCGCCAGCGGAATATAGCAGGCGGCAACATGGTGAACACTAATGTCGTCGTTGTGTTCGCCAGTTGTGTTCTGATCAGGGTTTATGGCGACGGCGAACGATAGCCCGACCAAACGAGCGGCGAGAGGGTCAAGGCTGCTGGTTTCACAATCTATGGCTGCGAGTGAAGAGGCTGTCAATTTAGCCAGCCAGCCATCAAGCTCTTTCAGGCTGAGGATCGTCTGATAATGTTCGCGTGACAAGCGTTGTGGGTTATCAGCAGGAGCTGTGCCGGCCTGGGTCGTGTCCTGTTGGCTAGAGTCGGGCACTTCACCAGTCAGTTCGCGCCGCCAGCTCTGAAACTGATAGCGTTCGTAAAAGGCTGCCAGCGCCGCTTTATCGGCTTGTTTAACCCGCAATTGGTCAACGTGACAAGATAATGGTACGTCACAGCGAATGCTAAGCAACTTTTTGGCCATATGCAGAAAATGAAGGTGGTGCCGCAGGTTTTCTCCTACAATGCCACCAATTTCTGCCGCGTGCTCAATGACCCCATCCAGGTTGCCGTAGGCTTTGAGCCATTTGAGCGCCGTCTTGGGGCCACACTTGTCTACACCGGGGATATTGTCCGAGCTGTCTCCAACTAGCGCCAGGTAATCGATGATAAGATCTGGTGGCACGCCGAATTTTTGCTCGACTCCCTCTGTGTCGAGCATTTCGTTGCTCATGGTGTTGATCAGGCGCACATTTTTATTCACCAACTGCGCCAGGTCCTTGTCGCCAGTCGAAATAAGGGTATGCATGCTTGCCTCGGTCGCTTGTCGAGCTAGGGTGCCGATTACGTCATCGGCCTCGACACCGTGCTCCACAAGCAGGGGCCAACCGTGGTAGGCTATGGCTGCGTGCAGTGGTTTGATCTGGCTGACCAGATCTTTGGGCATTGGTGGTCGGTGTGCTTTGTAGTCGGCAAACCAGTCGTTGCGAAACGTTTTGCCAGGCGCATCGAATATTACTACCTTGCGTTCTGGTCGGAATTCGTTTTCAAGCCGACGCAACATGTTGAGTACGCCGTATATGGCACCAGTCGGCTCACCGTCTCGTGTTCGTAGATCAGGCAGCGCATGGTAGGCACGATAGAGGTATGATGAGCCGTCAACCAGCAGCAATAAAGGCAAAAGACATGGACTCCGAAGAATTTACCAATAAAGGCGCGGCAGACCGTGCACTACAGCATTCGACCCGCGAGGCCTGGCGAATTTTTGGTATTATGTCAGAGTTTGTCGAAGCTACCGAGCGCCTTTCAACTGTTCGCCCGGCAGTGTCGATTTTTGGCAGCGCCCGCACCACTCCCGACTCGCAGCACTACACTCTGAGCGAGAAAATTGCCAGATTGTTGTCAGACGCCGGTTTCGCCGTAATTTCAGGCGGTGGGCCAGGGGTGATGGAGGCCGCTAACAAAGGGGCCTTCGCCGGCAGGGCTCCGTCTGTGGGGTTGAATATCCAGTTGCCGCACGAGCAAAGGTCGAATTCCTACCAGGACATTTCGCAAACCTTCAGGCACTTTTTTGCCCGCAAGTATATGTTTGTCCGTTTTGCAAACGCTTATGTGGTGATGCCAGGCGGATTCGGCACGCTTGACGAGTTGCTAGAGGCGCTAACCCTGATACAAACTGGCAAGAGCCGTCGCATCCCGATTATCCTCGTCTGTTCGCAATTTTGGAGCGGACTGCTGGATTGGTTCAAGAATATACTGGTGCAAGAGAACATGATCGACTCCGATGATATGAACCTGATCAGTGTCGTCGACGAACCGAAGGAGGTGCTTGATATCATCTTCAGGCATTACGAATCGCAGAGTTTTTCACGTCCATTGGAAGAACGCGACTGGATTCTCAGTTTATAAATCTCGCTTCTGTCAATCTGGTTGTAAAATCAGGCTCATGAAAGATATAAACCCGCCACCTTCCTCTAACCCGAGCAGCGAGGTACTCATCGCCACGAGACGGAACGGACATAGCAGGCGTACTTCTGCTGGTCGTGCCTACGCCTGGATAGTTGCAGGCTGGCAATGCTTCATGCGCAATCCGCCGCTTTGGGTGGGGGTATCCATTGTTGTCATGCTATTCTTTTTGCTCTTGCTGGCCATATCACTTGGCGCCTTGGCATCGTATTTATTCGCGCCGTCCATTGGGGCTGGCATGTTGTACCTTGCACAGCGCATTGATAGCAATGAGGGCGTTTTCAGTGACCTGTTTGCCGGTTTTAGGCGCAATACGACGTCGTTGATCTGGCTTGGCGTAGTCCTCCTCATTGCCATGGGTTTATGGAAAATCTGGTTTTTCTTTATGCTGTTCGGTGGCTGGTCCGGCTTTTCGGCGGCTGTGAGCACCAGCGTTATGATGCAGGCAGTAGCCCAGGCGGGGGCGCTGCTAATGATCAGCTTGGCACTGTTTATTCTAATATTTCTGCCAATACTATGTATGGCGTTATGGTTTTCTCCAGCGCTTTGTTTCTTCGATAGCATGCGCGCTAACGCAGCCCTGCGCGCCAGCTTTTATGCCTGCTTGAAAAACTGGCTGCCGCTAACTCTCTACGGACTGATATTACTTATTATATTTTCCCTCTCACTGGTGACGGCGGGTATAGGCTTTTTGGTAAGCATACCGCTGATGATGGCGAGCCTCTACCATTCGTATCTAGACATTTTCGCCCATGATTCGCCCGCAAATGACTAAATGTAAAGGGCGCTAATCCGATATGCGGGCGCAAAGGTTGTCGGCATGGCGTGGCTGGTACTGGATTGTTGAGGGGTTTTCACTTTTTCGTCAGAATCCGGCACTTTTTTCATTTTTAGTGCTTTGCTATTTTCTGGTAGTGATCGTGTTGAGCCTGGTTCCGTGGCTAGGCGCGCCACTGCTGTCATTAATTTCCACCTTGTTGAACGTTGGCATTATGAACGCTTGCCGGGCCCAGACGCGTGGCGAGTCGCCACAGTTGTTGATACTATTTTCAGCCTTCGGCCCCGTGCAGGATATTACTGTACGTCGTTTGCTGCTGCTGGGCGCTCTGTATTTTGCCTATTGGATGTTGGCACTACTCATCGTTTCAATGGTGAATGCCGGTGATTTGTTGCTGGTTGGTAGTGCATGGCAGGATAAAGTGCAAATTGATCTGATCGCCATCGGTTCGCTGCTTCTGCTCATGCTGCCAGCATTATTGGCATGGTGGTTTGCACCGGTACTCGTTGCCTGGCACGAGCAGCCGGTTAGCAAGGCCCTGTTTTTCAGTCTGGTTGCTTGTCTGCGCAACTGGCGCCCTTTTATTTTTTACGGTGCCAGCTTGGTTGTCTGGAGTACATTGTTGCCCTTGATAATAATAGTGCTCCTGCAAAGTATCGTACCAGATGTGGCGAGATTTCTTTCTGGCGTGTTGATGGCCATTGTCATGCTCGTATTTGCTCCTTCGCTCTTTGCCAGCTTTTATGTGAGCTACCACAGTATTTTTGCTCAAACATCCGATAGTAATGCCTGAAGAATCCAGGGCGACGCCTGCCCGTATGATTGGGGTTTTTGGTGGCGCTTTTGACCCTGTGCACCTGGGGCACCTCTCGCTTGCGACAACGGCGTTGTCTGCCTTGGGGATAGACTTGTTGTTGTGGGTTCCCGCTGGCAAGCCGGCGCACCGTCCTCCACTGGTTGCCGAGGCAAGGCATCGCCTAACAATGCTACGCCTGGCTACTGCCGGAAAGCCTTCTTTCCGGATTGATGCTGCCGAAATCATCCAGCGTTGCACGAGCTATACGGTGCCAACCTTGCAACGTTTGCGCCAGCAATACCCCGACTCTGCGCTGGTGCTGATTCTTGGCTTCGACGCCTTTTGCGGTCTTGGCGGTTGGCATCAATGGGAAAAGTTGCCACAGTTGGCACATCTGGCGCTCACCGGGCGTCCTGGTTACGGGAATGACCTGCATAACGAACCACTACGTAGCCAGCTTGATGGTTTCTATAAGCCTGTAACTTCGGCCGAAGAATTACGTCGAAGCTATTGTGGCGCCGTGATTAATTTTGCTACCCGGCCAATAGATACTTCCGCTACCTACATTCGTTCAATGCTGGCGGCCGGAAAAGAACCGGCTGGATTGCAGACAGAAATAATGTCCTACATAAGACGGCACCGACTATATGGTTGGCAGGACAAAGCCAGGATGTATGTTGGACAAGGTATCAATACGACCGGCCGGTAAGCGGGAACCTCATGAATATCAGCAAAACGCAAAAAATTACAGTGGATGCATTGGCAGACATCAAGGCGCGTGACGTTGAAGTCATTAACACGGCGCGGCGCTCGTCTATGTTTTCTCGCATAATAATCGCCAGTGCTGATTCTGGACGCCAGACACGTGCTTTGTCACGTAACGTAGTTGAAAAAATTCGCCACGCCGGTGGCAAGGTGCTCTCAGTCGAGGGAGAGGAAAACGGCGAGTGGGTGCTAATCGACCTTGGGGATATCTTGGTGCACATCATGCAACCGGCGGTACGCGCCTATTACAATCTGGAAGACCTATGGCGTGGCACAGCTCGCACTTTAGGCGAATAATGCCGCACTAAGGCCGTGACACGCCATTATTTGTGGCTAATTTTGCTTTCCTGACCTGACATCAGGCGGTAAATATTATCGCGATGCCGGTAAATCAGTATAAAAGCGATGCTTGATACAAGTATTAGTTGCCCGTCAACCGTACTAACTGTAAGTAATAGGTAGAGTGGTGCCGACAAAGCTGCCAGCAAGGCGGCCAAAGACGAGTAGCGGAACAAATAAACGGCTGTCAGCCAGACGGCTATGACCAGTAAACCTAGTCGCCAATCAAGCGCCAGCAATACTCCAGCTGCAGTGGCGACTCCCTTACCTCCCCGGAAGCGTAAAAAAAGGGGGTACAGGTGACCGAGAAAGACGCACAACGCAACCAGTAATACTGGTGTTGTTTGCGGTGTAAAATAATAATGCGCTGTCAAGACTGCTATAGCCCCCTTGCCAAGATCGCCAAACAGAGTTAAAACGGCAGCGGTGTGGTTGCCGCTACGCAATATGTTGGTTGCCCCTGGGTTACCTGAACCGTATCGGCGCGGGTCATTCAGGCAAAACAGTTTTGCAAATACGACGGCGAATGGAACGGAACCTAAAAGGTATGCCAGCAGCATGGCAATCAGGATCGGCAGGTAAGTTGTCATATATAGCGCGTATCAAAAATTAAAAAAGAATAATATGCATCAATAAACACTAGGCTCGCCCGGTGGCCTGGTTTTAAATCGTCTGTGCAGCCAGAAATACTGCTCTGGCGCACGACGGACCGCAGCTTCTATAAACTCCCCCATACGTTTAGTGTCTGCTGCCATATCTCCGCTGGGAAAATTGTTCCAAGGTGCAAAGATTTCTACCTCATAGCCACGTTTTGTCAACAGGGTGAAGTGTGGCACCACCTGGGCACCCGTTAATGTCGCCAGGCGTGGAAGCGCATGGGTAGTCGCGGCTGGATTGCCAAAGAAAGGTACGAACATTGAGTCACGTGGCCCAAAATCCTGGTCAGGAAAATAAAACAAGGGAGTCCCGTCCTTAATCAGACGCACGATGCCACGCAGGCCTTTGTTGCGGGATATAGATACTCCAAAACGTTGTCTGGCGGCAATTAGAAAATCCCCAAAGACTCGGTTTTTCTGGTCGCTGTGAATCACAGCCATGGCCCGATTGGTTTGCGCGCATAAACCTACGCTGCCTAATTCCAGACCAACGTTGTGGATGCCGAGCAGTATAATGGGTTTATTGGCATGCCAGTCGACTTGCTGCGCTCCGCGGACACGGATCAAACGCTTTAGACGAGAGGGCGCCGCCCAGCGCATGATGCCCTTTTCCAGCAAGGCCTGCGTGAAGAGCACAAAGTGCCGGCGACATAGTTGACGGCGCCAGGCTTCGCTCTGTTCAGGGAAGCAAAGCCGCAGATTAATCATCCCTACGCGACGGCGGAGACCCGCAAGAAGCCAACCGGCAAGCCCCAACGCAACCCCTGTAGCACGCAAGGCCGGCAAGGGCAGCAAATGCAAAATCCACAGCACCACAAGGGCAAGGCGGCTAAACGCCAAACCCATCCAGCTCAACAACGGCATTTAGTGCAACAGTTTGTGTGTTACTGCCTGGGTAGAAAAATCGTCCTGGAAGGCGCCCGGTATGCCCAGAACATCGTTGGCTTCAAACTCAAGGTTGAGATCCCACCTGGCATCATTGGCAGCAGCTTTCAACATTGAGCAAAAAACACGCATCATCTCGCCGCTAAACGTTATGTCAAACTTGCGTGCGCCTGTTTCACGGAAGGAAATCACAGGGAAATTATCCTTATTCACATGCAACACGCATTCTCCAACCAACAATGGAGTACTGCCAAGCGGGAATGTCGGTTCGTGGCTCTCAGGTTCGTCATTGAAGTCCTGATCTTTACTGGCATCTGCTTCTTGGCTCTCTTGATGTTTTTCTTGCTTGTTTTCTTCCGGGTCAGAGTTCCCTTCCTTCTCCTTGCAAATGGAGACTGCCGACATCAGAATGGGCCACATGTCTCGCAACATGCGACGCGTGATAAAGGCATGCAGCTCATCTGTACCTCCTACAGAAAAACGCAACAGCAGACGATCCTGAGGCAGGTCTACGACAATGTACATTTGACGAAAACTCATGGGTAATCTCCTATCGTGCTGTTAGCAACCGCTGCATGATAGCACTATTAGTTGATTATCGGTATGGTACAAAAGTGCAATTACGTAATACCTGCTGATCATGTTGTTTGCTAACGATCTAACCCTACTGGAGCAAGTAGTGTTGCGCATTAACGAGTGCTGATTGGCGGGAGATAGTTGACATCTTCCCCCGACCAAAGGACGCAGATTCCTACCGTATTGTGTAATCATCTCAATCTACCTGATAAAAAAAACTGTTTGCGACCAGATAAAATTCTTATTTGACAATATATCAACTCGTAGAATAACCTGCTGCGGGATGCCCTAAG
>Ga0209562_1000155_pt1 | contig 29876 bp, 26 predicted proteins | sample WorMetvacBELIZE2_FD_187399 | JGI IMG/M metagenome (GOLD analysis project Ga0209562, IMG submission 187399) | Marine gutless worms symbiont microbial communities from Max Planck institute for Marine Microbiology, Germany - Olavius vacuus BELIZE.2... | ecosystem: Host-associated > Annelida >... | reverse complement strand
AAAACATTGATTCTCAATAAAATTTCATTTTCATCAAGAATTGCTGCGATTGTTTTAATTCTAATTATTAGTAGCAGAATGTTTTGTTTATTTATTGCAACTCCAATATTAGCTTTACATATAAACGATATTTCTAACTTTACAACTACTTCAATAATTTGGTTTGGAATTGCAATGGGTGGATATGGACTAATGCAAATATTTTTTCAAATTCCCAGTGGAATATTATCTGATCATATTGGCAGGGTATCGGTAATGGTTATTGGTTTTACATTATTTGTTACCGGTTCAATAATTTGTGAAATATCTCATAATGTAAATTTGTTCGCTATAGGTAGATTAATTCAGGGTATTGGAGCAGTATCAGCATCTTCAACAGCTTTGTTAGCAGATTTAACCCCAGTTGAACACCGATTTAGATGGATGGCATTAATGGGAGTTGGAATTTCTCTTGCTTTTATTTTTTCTTTTTTGTTGGGACCAAAACTTTATGCTCATTTGAGCTTTAAAGGATTTTTTTTAATACCTGCATATATTGCCGCAATTTCTATTTTTTTATTAGCTTTTTTCCCTAAAGAAATGGATAAAGGCATATATAAAAATCAAAAATTCAAAATCACCAAAGGCAAAATTAAAAATTATCTTGCAAAAGCATCGGTATTATTCTTATTCAAAGATATCAAACTTTTACATTTAAATTTAGGAGTATTTTTTTTACATGCAATGATGATTGGAATTTTTGTTGCCATACCAACTGTACTTACTCATTTTCATCGAGTAGCGCTAAATAACCAATGGAGCTTTTATATTTTTGTAGTACCACCTGCACTGCTTAGTGCTTTTTTATTTATTTGGTTTGCTCAAAAATTTAAACAACTAAAATTAGTAATTGCATTATTAGTTTTTCTAATCTTAGTCAGCATTTGGTTATTATCAACTAACTTTACCAGCTATTTAGGATTAATTGTAATATTATTATTTTTCTTTTTTGGATTTTCTTGCCTTGAAGCTCTACAGCCTGCCCTGGTTAGTAAAGTCGCCCCCATTAACCGACGAGGTAGTGCGATGGGTATTTATCATACCTTTCAGTCTTTAGGGCTTTTTTTTGGTGGCTTTACTTCTTCGCTTGTTTATGGCTATTTTGGTGTTCAATCAGTTTTTCTAGTTAATGCTGCACTTGCGGCGCTTTGGCTTAGTTTGGCGGTTTATAATTTTATTTTTGAGAAGAATCAATAGAATTTTCCGACCATTTTTTTACCTGGTAAGTTTCAAGCTTAATTTTTTCAGACCAATATCCACTTGGGAGACCTGCTTTTTGTAGTAAATGATCAATAAAAACATCTGGATTAGGAAGTTGTTCCCAGACTTGAGGTAAAAAAGTTGAGCGATTATTTCCTTCAGAAAGAATTACCCCATCAATTTCCGGGCGAAGTTTAGCTAACGCATCATTTCGATTATTAAAATTTAATTGAGTTGGCGGGGTAAGTAAAGACACTTCGATAATAATTTTGTTAAATTCGTCTTTGGCTAAAGGCGGAAAACGAGGATCACGAAAAGCTGCAGAAATTGCGTTATCAATTAAATCATCAATTAATGGACGATATCCAAATAATGAACCTATGCAGCCGCGAAGTTGATGGTTTATTGTTATAGTTACAAATACAGCTGCATTTTTTTGAAGTTGTACTTTAATTTCATTTTGATATTCATCAAGATTTTTATTGATTGCTAAATTATTAATTCTGTTGTTAATACTCTCACGAGCAATTTTTAATAAAACTTTACCAAAATTTAGATCAGGATTTTTATCCATTATTTTGCTTACTTATAAAAAGCAAATGAAGCATATCCAACTACTCTAGACTTATCGCCATATTCGAATACATCACCGGAATTATATTTTTTTATCAATTTTGGCATAAGTTGGTTATGTTTAGCATACAACAACCATCCATTTAATGGATAACAACCACATGCCTCTTCACCTACAATATTTGTATCAAAGTTTAATATTCGATTAATGGTTTGATCATCGATTTGCTTGGCATTTTCATAAGTATGAAAATGAGATAAATCACTACTTATTAAAAATATTGACGAATCGTAATTTTGATTATCTAAAAACTCAATGGTTTTGACCAATTCATGTTTAGAACATTGTCCAACAACCATCGGCACAATCTTAAAATTTGCTAGATATTTTTGTAAAAATGGTAAATGAACTTCTAGCGAATGCTCATATTGATGTGCTTGATCAAAAAATTTAATATGTTCAAATTTGTCAACTAAATCGTCAATTATTTCTTGATTTAATTGAATATCTCCTAAGGGAGTTGAAAAATATTTAACTGATGGCAATGCAATCCCTGAAAAACCAACATGATGTGAAGGACCTAGTAAATAAACTAACTTGGTATCCTTAGGAATTTGTAAATATCCAAAAGTTGCACACTCACCAGAATATACATAACCGGCATGAGGTGCAATTATTGCTTTTATTTCGTGTTCTTTATTGTGAATGTTTTCAATAAAATTTGCAGTTTTAGTAAAAAGTTTTTCAATAGTTTGATTTAATTCATTTTTTTCAGCAGGATAAAACAGACCGGCGACCGCAGGTTTTCTTGAACTTTGAGCTTCAATCATAAAATTGTGAATGTTTAGTGTTTTTTATTCAAGTATTGCTCAATAAAATGAATGCTTGCACCACCTTTAACAAACTCATCTTGATTTAGTAAATCGCTATGCAAATCTAAATTTGTTTTGATTCCGGTAATTACCATTTCGGAAAGTGCTGATTTTATTCGAGCTATGGCTTCAGACCGATCTTTTCCATAGACAATTAATTTACCAATCATAGAATCATAATGCGGAGGCACGGTATACCCCGAATAAATATGAGTATCAATTCTGACCCCGGGACCACCGGCAGCATGATAATTAGTTATTGTCCCCGCACAGGGAATAAAACTTTTTGCATCTTCGGCGGCTATTCGACATTCTATTGAATGACCTTGAATTGAGATATCATTTTGGTTATATCTAAGTGATTCACCAGCCGCAATCTTTATCTGCTCTTGAACAAGGTCAATACCAGTTACCAATTCGGTTACAGGATGTTCAACTTGGATGCGGGTATTCATTTCAATAAAATAAAATTTTCCTTGATCATATAAAAACTCCATAGTTCCAGCACTCAAGTAACCTATTTGTTTACACGCTTCAACACATTTTTCGCCTAAACTTTTACGTTCTTTATCTGAAATTCCCGGTGCCGGAGCTTCTTCAATAATTTTTTGATGCCTTCGTTGCATTGAACAATCTCTTTCACCTAAATATACAGCATTATTTCCATCCCCTAAAATTTGAAATTCAATATGACGGGGATTTTCTAAAAATTTTTCCAGATATACAGTTGAATCACCAAAAGCAGCTTGAGCTTCACTCTTGGTTGTCTCTATTGAAGAAAGTAAGTTTTTTTGATTTTTCACTACTCTCATTCCCCTGCCGCCGCCTCCGGCTGCAGCTTTTATAATTATTGGAAAGCCGATATTGTTAGCAATTTTAATGATTTCTTTTTCACTTTCAGGTAATTTACCTTCAGTACCTGGAACACAGGGTATACCCGCTTGTTTTAATATTTCTTTGGCCCGAATTTTATTTCCCATTTTGCTGATAGTATCAGCTTTAGGACCTATGAATACAAATCCGCTTTTTTCGACAATTTCGGCAAAATTTTCATTTTCTGACAAAAATCCATAACCCGGATGAATAGCCTCGACATCAGTTAATTCAGCCGCTGAGATAATTGCAGGAATATTTAAATAACTTTGAGTTGATAATGCCGGACCTATACAAACCGATTCATCAGCTAGAGTCACATATTTGGCTTGTTGATCGGCTTCTGAGTGAACTACAACAGTGCTGATTCCCATGGTTTTACATGCCCGTAAAATCCTAAGGGCAATTTCTCCACGATTTGCAATTAATATTTTTTTAAACACCGAGAATTTATTCAACCACAAATAATGATTCACCATATTCAACAGGTTGATCATTATTTATTAAAATCTCTTTAATTACTCCTTCGAAATCAGATACGATCTCATTCATTAATTTCATCGCTTCAATAATGCATACTACATCGCCTTTTTTTACTTTTTGACCTACTTCAGCCAAGGGTTCTGCCCCGGGTGCAGTAGCCCGATAAAAGGTACCGACCATAGGAGATTTAATAATTTTTTGTTTATCATTTTTTTTATTATTCGCCGTTGCTTCAATTGATGAATCATTTATAGTTTGATTTTGATTAGTAAAATCAACTGCGTTTTGTTTAGGTGATTGATTAACTTGATAATTTTGATTTGTTGAATTTGTATTGGCAATTCGAATTTTTTCTTGACTATCAGAAATCTCCAGCTCAGAAATCCCTGAATTACGAACAATTTCAATTAATTTTTTTAGTTTAACAGTATCCATTAAAACCTCATTTTCGCTATTTACTATTTGTTTTTTCAAAAAATATTTTTAAATAATTGATAGCACAGATATAACCATAAGAACCCATACCGGTTACAACCGCAACCGCCCTATCCGATAGATATGATCGTCTTCTAAATTCTTCTCGGTTAAAGATATTTGACAAATGTACTTCAATAAAGGGAATTGATGTTGCCACTAGAGCATCGCGAATTGCGATACTTGTATGAGTGAATGCTGCCGGATTTATTATAATGAAATCAACCTGGTTATTACAATTTTGAATGCAATCAATTATTTCATTTTCAGCATTACTTTGAAAAAAATCAATTTGGAAGTTTAACTTTTCAGCTAGATTTTTGCAATGATTATTAATATCTTTTAATGTTTGATTTCCATAGATTTCAGGTTCACGAGCACCTAAAAGATTCAAATTGGGACCTTGGATTACTTGAATTTTTTTATCCATTTTTGTTAACAATTTTACTTGAAAAACAACTATTTAATCAATTTGATGAATTTGCCAATATTTATTTAGCAAAGCTAAACTTTGTAGAATTATCTTTTCATGAAATATTTTATAAAAGATGTTAACCAAAATTTGGCTATATATAAATTTATTCGACTGTAACTGACTTTGCTAAGTTTCGAGGATGATCGACATCAGTTCCGCGTAAAACTGCGATAAAGTAAGCAAATAGTTGAAGTGGGATAGTATTTATTATTGGTGAAAAAATTCCTACTTTATTTTCACCCATTAATATGTTTTTTACATTATCTTTTTTAATACTATTTACTTGACTTTCCGAAAACACATAAAGTTTACCACCTCTCGCTCTTACTTCTTCCAAATTTGCTAACAGTTTGATTAATAATGAATCGTTAGGGGCAACTGCAATTACCGGCATATTTTTATCAATTAATGCTAATGGTCCATGTTTGAGTTCACCCGCAGGATAAGCTTCAGCATGAATATAACTAATTTCTTTTAATTTGAGCGCACCTTCCAGGGCAATCGGATAATGTATCCCTCGACCAAGAAATAAAGCATGATTTGCTTCAATAAAATCTTTTGCTAGTTCTTCAATTTGGTCGGAAATATTAAATACTTCTTTAACAGCTTGTGGTACTTGAATTAATTTGTTTAAAAAATCTTGAGCAATTATTTCAGTAATCGATTTCTTAGCAATTGCTAAAGCAATAGCTAAAATAGCTAAAACTGAAAGTTGAGTGGTAAAAGCTTTTGTTGAAGCAACTCCGATCTCTATCCCGGCACGAGTTAGTAAAGTAATAAAAGCATGATCAACAATTGCAGAGTGGGCTACATTAGTAATTGCAATTGTCAACAATGGATTTAGCTCTTTTGTATAATTAAGTGCAGATATAGTATCTGCGGTTTCACCCGATTGCGAAATTACGATAATTAAAGTATTTTTAGGTAATACAATATCACGATAACGATATTCACTGGCAATTTCTACTGAACAAGGTAGTCTTGATATTTGCTCAAACCAGTATTTAGCAGTTAATCCTGCATGATAACTAGTGCCACAGCCAATAATTATAATATTTTCAATTTTTGATAATATTTCTTGATTAATTCGATTATCTATTGAACTAACTAATTGTTTGGCATCGAAACCATAATACTCTATGGTTTGAGCTAATGCCAACGGTTGTTCATAGATTTCTTTTTGCATGTAGTGGTGATATTCACCTAAATTAATGTTACCGGGATTAAATTCAGAAATCCTAATTTCTCTTTCACATTTTTGACCATCAGCGTAGATATTAAAACTTTCAGGCTCAAGCTCAACTATGTCGCCATTTTGAAGACGAATATACTTTTTGGTAAAATTTATCAAAGCTCCTAGATCAGAGGCAAGATAATTAATATTATTTTGATTTTGATCAATTCCGATAACTAAGGGTGCTCCATTGCTAACTCCAATGATTTTTTGGGGTTGTTTTTGGGAAATTACAACAATTGCAAAAATTCCCTGTAATTCTTCAACTGCCTTGGTTACAGCTGATAATAAATCTAGTTTTTGATGAAAAAAATGGATTAAATGTGCAATTACCTCACTATCAGTTTGACTATTAAATTGATAACCTAATTTATCTAATTTTATTTGGAGTTCTAAATGATTTTCAATAATACCATTATGAACAATCGAAATATCACTACTAATATGGGGGTGAGCATTTATTTCGCTAGGTTCACCATGAGTAGCCCATCGCGTATGTGCAATGCCACAGTTTCCAGTTATTTCTTGTTCCCTTACTTTAGAAATTAATTCAAATATTCGACCCTGAGTGCGACATTGACTAAAAGTTTGATTAGAATTAATTACTGCAATTCCTGCAGAATCATAACCACGATATTCTAAGGAATTTAATCCTTCTAATAAATGTTGAACAATATCAGTATTTTTTGATACAGCCCCAACGATTCCGCACATATTTATTCAGACCGGCAATTTTGACAAATAGTTTCGCTGCTATTACTGGTAAAATAAATACCGCATTTACTACATGGCTCTAACATTTCAATATTCTCTTTGTTTTTGGAATCATTGAATTTTGAGGATTTATCTGATTTTGTAGAATCTAATTTATTAGTATCTTTCTTAGTCAAAAACCGATACCAAATTAATCCTACTATTGCCACAAAAATTGATAATAGAAGTTTTTGAAACATGAATATCGATTTAAGAAGCCACAGCTTGGGAATGTTCATGTTTTTGCTTAGCTAATTTTTGATCATAACGAGTTCTTTTAAGTTTAGATAGATAATCAATAAATAATATTCCTTCAAGATGATCATATTCATGTTGAATACAAGTGGCTAAAAGATCATCTGCTTGTAAGGTAAATTGATTACCCTCAACATCATATGCTTCAACTACAATAGTTTTTGGACGTTTGATCTTTGCACTAAATTCCGGTACTGATAAACATCCTTCTTCATACTCATTATTATTATTTGATTTTTCAATAATTTGCGGATTTATAAAAACCTTAGGTTGATTTCGTTCTTCGGAAACATCTACCACGAATAATCTCAATGATTTACCAATTTGTGGAGCAGCTAGTCCTACACCCTTATGGGTATACATTGATTTGAACATATTATCAACCAAAGATTTTAGATTTTGGTCAAAAATATTAATTTCTGTTGTTGTTTGACGCAATCTTTGATCAGGATAAACCAAAAGTTCTAAAATTTCCATAATCAAGATTGATTTAAATATTGTAAAATCATAAGTTAATAATTATTTGTTAAATAAAATTATTAGCAAATTTAGTAAATATTGATAAAATATTTCAAGTAATTGATTAATTATAATATAAGAGGTAATTATGTTCAGAATAAAAAAAGAATTTCATTTTGTACATAAAATCGTGAACTATATTTCGCTGGTTATGTTAATTCTAACTGGCTACATTATTACTAATTATTCATTTTCACAAAGCGATTTACAAAGATTTGCACCAATATATCGATCATATTCAAATGTTTTAGAAAATCAGTTTAGATCGGGTTCACCAACTTATTATGTTGTTCAACCAGGCGATACCTATTATTCAATTGCGCAAAAATTTTTAGTTAATCCTCAAAACTGGGCTCAATCATGGATAATCCCACAAGGGATGTCAGTATCGCAAAACGGTCAAATTCAACCAGGTAGCATTGTTGTTTTATCAAAAACTCAGGGAGCAAAATTAAGATGGTTCCCACAAGGTGAATCTGCTCTGGCGAAACGTTACGGAAACTATTATGGTATTAAAACCGGATACAGATCTATGAAATTATTACCTGTTGCCTGGGGTATCGGCAATGTAAAGCCCCAAATTTTACCGCCAAATATGATTGATCCTTTTAAAGTTGAAGCTAATGTTGTTCCATATTCAGATATTGCAAATGCCCCAATTATTGCTGGATTCTCGGATAATCGCTTATTAGGTTATGCTGATGAAACAATTTATATTCGCGGGAATATTGATGAAAATATCAGAGAATGGTATGTATATCGACCGGCACAACAATTAATTGATCCTGAAACTTATGCATCTTTAGGTTATGTATCTGAACGACAAGGTATCGTCACCCCTATTAGACGAGCACCGGATGCTTATGAATTTCTAGTTGTTTCTGGAATTTCCGAATTTGAAAGGGGTTCTCGTTTAGTACCAGTAGAAAGAAGTATTGGTTATAAAGAATATAATTATCAAAGACCTAATCCAAATATCTTTGCCCGGGTAGTAGGTATTTATGATGGTTCTGAGTTATCACATCACTATCGAAATGTTGTTATTAACCGTGGTTCTGAAGACGGGGTAAAAAGAGGAGATGTTTTTAATTTGCTTAGATATCGAGCAGTATCCTACGCAAATGAAATCCCATTAGTTGATATCCCAATTGTAGGTTATGGAAGAATTTATGTTTATCGGACAGAACCTAATACTTCTTTTGCATTAATATTAGAAGGAGAGAAGGAAATTCATCTATATGATTATGTCCGCCCTGATAAATCTCTTACTGGTGGGGCTCCAAGCAATATAGCTGAAGCTCCTGCACAACAAAATCAAATTAAACTAACACCTCAGGTTTATTCAACTCCAATAATCCCCCAAAGACCAAGTTATCGAATATCACGATAATTTGTGAATATTCAATTGAGCTTACTCAAAAGTCAGCTACGCTTAGTATTAGCTGATTCGGGTAAGAATCATCAGGAAAAATTTCATATTACCCCAAAAATTCGTCGAGAATTAATAAATAATTTTGAATTTCTAGAAGGTGATCAAAAAAACCAAAAAAGTATTTTAAATACAAATTACGGCAAAACTGTGGGAAATAATATTTTTAATATTCTCACAAAATGTGATAACAAAAAAATTCAAGAAACCATCAAATGGGGCTCAGAAAAAAGTAATCACTTAATTTTTATCAATGATGATAAATATCCTCTTAGATTAAAGGAAATAGATGATGCTCCGATTTTACTTTATGTTAAGGGAAATCTTGAATTATTAAATACACCGGCAATTTCAATTGTTGGTTCCAGATCAGCTACAAGCTATGGAATAAGACTGGCAGAGGAATTTGCAAGCCAATTGTCAGCATCAGGTATAACTATAATTAGTGGTCTAGCTTTGGGTATTGATAGTGCTGCTCATCAAGGAGCAATGCAAAACGATTCTAACGCAACAATTGGAATTTTAGGGACTGGCGCTAATATTATATATCCTAAGAAAAGTATAAAACTAGCTCGTGAAATGGCTGAAAAAGCATTAATAATTACTGAATTTCCCTTAAATACTGCTCCTCGTCCATTTAATTTCCCTAAACGAAATCGAATAATTGCTGCACTTTCACTTGGTTGTCTGGTTATTGAAGCGAGTTTTCGCAGCGGAGCATTAATTACTGCAAAATTGGCTGCTGACTATGGTGTTGATATTTTTGCTATTCCAGGTTCAGTTCATTCACCGCTTTCAAGAGGTACTCATAAACTTATTCGTGAAGGTGCAAAACTGGTAGAAACTACCAATGATATTTTAGAAGAATTACATTCACAGATAATTCCGTTAATTAAATCTGATAGTTCCGAAACTAAAATATCCAATGAGCAAGTAAATAATAATGAAATTATAAATAAAGATATTTTAAATTTAATACCTTATTCACCAACATTGATTGATGAATTAGTAACCAAATCAAATTTAGAAATTGGCGAAATTCATTCGCAATTATTAAATCTAGAAATGCAAGGATTTATTGAATCTCTACCGGGAAGTAGATTTCAAAGAATTAAATGAATTAATTAATTAAATTTAGCTTGAGAACAAACCAATAACCAGTTTATCCATTGATCAAATCCTTGCTCGGTTTTTGCAGAAATTTTCATAATCTGAATTTTGGGATTTACTTTTTTTGCATTAACAATCGCTTGATCAATATCAAAATCTAGATAATCTAAAAGATCAATTTTGTTTAAAAGGAGCATATCAGCTGCTGTAAACATGTCAGGATATTTAAGTGGTTTATCTTCTCCCTCTGTTACCGAATAAATAACTACTTTATGATCTTCACCCAAATCAAATGCTGCAGGACAAACCAAATTACCAACATTTTCGATAAATAACAAACTTTTTGGAGATGGTTTTAAATCTTCTATTGTATGATCAATCATCTGTGCATCTAAATGGCAACCTTTACCGGTATTTATTTGAATGACTGGAACTTTAGTTTCTTTGATTTTATTAGCATCATTATCAGTTTGTTGATCACCTTCTATAACCGAAATATTGGAAACATCCCTTTTTTTTAGCTCGGTAATTGTTTTAACTAATAAAGATGTCTTACCTGAACCTGGAGATGAAACAAGATTTAATACAAAAATCTCTTGTTGTTTAAATTTATCTCGATTTTGTTCGGCATACTTATTATTTTTTGCTAAAAGATCTTGTTCTAATTGAACGATTCTGGATTTCTTTTCATAAGAGTCTAATTCTTGATCGTGGCTATGGTCATGGATTTCACCCCAATCGTGAAGTCGGTCGTGATGATGATTATGATCATCATGCATATGCTCATGAATATGTTGATGTGGGTGACTATGGTTTTGCCCATTATGAATATGATCATGGGTGTGTGTATGCACATGGGCATGAGTATGCATTTGTTTATGCTCATGATCTAAATCAATTTTATGACCATTAATTTTAATTTGGTCACTCCCACAACCACATTCACTACACATTATTTCTCCCAAAATTTGTAATTATATCGATAAGCAAATAAAAAATTTACATTGAATAAAAATATATCAGCATAGAAATATTTAATAAATAAATATTATTGTCAAATAAAAACTTATCAAGTATTAATATGATTTAATAAATTTATATGTTGATAAGATAATACTATTATAGGTGAAAATTAATAAAGGTTAATTAGCGGGATTTTCAAAAAAAACATAAGTTGTAAAGTTGCTTACTTCAAAATATACTTTTTGTTCGTTATCATCAATTTGTTGATTTAGATTTTTATCCAAGTAACCATAACCAAACCTGTAAGAACGGGCTTGTGTTCCTCCGGTTGCTGTTGCAGTTGATAATTTATCAATTTTTAGAAATCTTTTAATTAATTTATCACCAGCATAAATTTCCAAAACACCATCGGTACCAGTCCAATTTTGGATTCCTCTGCCAATAATATTTTGTTGTTCTTGGGTACATGCAGCTACAACTATGATAAATAGAAATAAAATAAAGAGATTAACAATTTTTTTAATCATTTTGTATTAATTTTAACGAAGGTTCGATAAATCTTTATCTTTAGGCCATTTGATTATATATTCAGTACTAAATTCCGAAGTTTTATTTGATTCAATTTCAGAAAACCAACGAACCACACCTTGTCGTGATTTCCAGTTATCTTTAGTAATATCCGGTTTAAATTTTCTGGTAATTTTGATATCTTTATGACGGGCAATTGGTGATGCATCTAATACTTCTACATTAAAAGATTTTTTATGCAAATTGGTTACTGCAAAGACATCTTTAAACCTTTTTTCATTAGAGGAAATTATCAAACCCTTAGAGTCGGATATTTTGTCTTGAGGTTTAAGTTTTACTTTTATCAATTCATCTAAACCAAAATATAATTCCATTTCTTTGGCTTTTCTTAAATTAAGTTGTGACTTACCAATATAGGCTCCGTCTCGATATAATTGAATTTCACCAATTGGCCAAATTCCCTCAGGAATATCAGATTTTGCAATTAAATATGCTGATTGCTCAATTCTTGGGGATGTTTGAGCATAAAGCTCTATCGGTAAATTAATTTTTGCTAGACTAACATTAATACTACGACCATCGGCAAGTAAATTAGTTGATTTTGATATTTTATATTCAGTTTTAAATTCAGTATTTTCAACAGCAATTGAAAAAACAGGTTCGTCGGCAATTAATTCATCATCAACTTCATTTTGTTCAAACATTTGTGCTGTAGCCGGTGCAGACATTACCGCACCCTCCCTCAGCATTTTTTTAGACACTTTGGGGCGAGGTTTAATAAAATCTAATTCCCATGGGTATGGTGTATGACCAAATACTCTTTGTGTCGGTGATCCGGTTGAAAGTGTAAGTTGCACATTTTTCCAATCCTCGCCACTTTTTTGGGCAATTTTGGCTATTCGCTCAAGTTCAAGTGAATTTTCATTACTGGTTAAACTTGCTCGATATGCTGGACGCCAACCGGCATTTTGAATATGATACTTAATCAATACTTTACCGTTTTTCCTGGCATTCAAGCGAATATTAATATTTGCAACTTTATTAATTCGAGGTCGAATTCGTTTTAGATCTTCGTTCAATTCAGCTAATTTTCTCTGATAGACTTTTTTATTTTCATTGGCATTATGAATTTTTCTTTGTGCACGCTGGCTTCCTTTATCCATCGCAGTTAATAGGGGTAATAATTCATCTATTTCAATTGATTTTGTTTTATCAGAAGTATTTTTTAAATTTTTTAAATAATCAAGTTGTAAATGTCCTGATTCAATTTCAATATCAAATCCCGAAATCAGATTTCTTAATTTATTAATTTCCTCTTCCAAACGTTTTTCTTCTTCGATAAAAGCTGAATTCTTCTGTTTGATTATTATCGTTGAATCACCAATCTCAATTCCATCATCAGCTTCGATTCTTAGAGAATTTTGATTAAATCCCAAAGGGATATTAGGTATATATAAATTATTACTATTTCGATTAATTTTTGCTTCACGAGTTATTTCAGCAATATTTGAATATAAAAGAACTTTAGTAATTGGGGCGAACGAAGCTGGATTATTATTATTTTCATTTTCTGCCAAAATACTAACTTGATTTTGAGCTAAACCAGGAAGACAGAAAAATAAAATAACTAATAATATTAAAAAATTTTTCATAATAAAACTTGTGATTTAAAACAAATAAATATGAAATAAAGAATATTTCAAATAAATTTTCTGATAAACTAAATTATATATAATTTTTAATCCACAAAACTATGAAAAAATTTATAACCTTAGTATTTTTATCAACTTTTATTTTAAGTTTTAATGCTTCAGCTCAAATACCTTCAAATGAATTGGGAATTTGTTTAGCGGATAATTTAAATGGTAAAGAAAGAAAAGCTTTAGCTAAATGGATTTTTTTCTCAATGGCTGCTCATCCAGAAATTAGTTCTTATGCTAATGTTTCTCAAGAAGATTCTACAAACAGTAATAAATTTATAGGTAATTTAATTACCAGATTATTAACCAGTGATTGCAAGGATATTGTATCAAAAGTTGCCAAGAATGATCCTACATCAATTCAATTAGCGTTTACTTTAGTTGGAGAAGTAGCTATGCAAGAATTAACAACAGATATTAATGTTCAAAGGTCAATTGCAGAATATATTAATTATACTGATATCAACAAAATTCAAGAATTGTTGGTACCGGTTAAGTAATGTAAGTATTTACTAACAATATTTATGTTAGTAAATACTAATATTATATAATTAACACGAAATTCCCTATTTTCCCTATTTCATAAAAAAATATTTACAATAGTTATTATTATATTTATATTATATTAATATATTTATATTTAACATTGGTAATAACCACTGAAAAATCTCAAACATTATTTTCCATATAGGTTTTAATATCTTTAATATTTGCTTTCATAGATACAAACTTTTGATCTAAGTTAACTAGATTTACAATTTTTGTTGGTATTTGCGGTTTAAATCCTAATGCTTCTTTTATAGTTTCAGCAAATTTTATCGGTTTAGCAGTTTCTAGAACTATTATTTTTTCATCTTTTTCCATTATGTTCATTCCTACCGAAAACCCATCTGCAGTATGTGGATCAATTAATCGCTGAAATTTGTTCCATAAAAATCTAATAGTTTTAATTCTTTGTTTGTGATCGCTTTTACCGGCAAAAAGAGAATATGGGGAATTTTTTTCGATAATTTTTTTATACATACCATTAGCTTTGAAATTTATACAGCCGTTTATTTTTAGTTCTTGCCAGACTTGATTATGATAAGTTGGGTCACGATCACATAAATCGAAAACATATCTTTCAAAATTTGAGGCAGCAGCAATATCCATTGAAGGGCTGGAAGTATTAAATACATTTTGAGCCGGTCGAGGCCGATAAATTCCGCAATTAATACACTCTTCCAATATATTATTTTCGTTAGTAGCGATTATTAATCGATATATAGGTAAGCCCATTTGCCTGGCAATATGTCCTGCCAAGACATTACCAAAATTACCGGTAGGCACAACAAAACTAATTTTATTATCTACCCAACCACAATTTTTAGCTTGCAAAAACCCATAAAAATAATAAATTATTTGTCCACAAATTCTTGCCCAATTTATTGAGTTAACCATTCCCAAATTTGTGCTTTTTTTAAAATCAAGGTCCTCAGCTAAATTTTTAACAATTTGTTGACATTGATCAAAAACTCCATCTACAACAATATTATGAATATTATTATCGGTAAGCGTATACATCTGAGCTTTTTGAAACTCACTCATTCTATCTTTGGGTGAAAGCATAAAAACCTTAATTCGGTCACGGCCACGCATTGCATATTCAGCCGAAGATCCTGTATCACCACTGGTTGCACCTAAAATATTCAGATATTTATCTTCCAGGTTTAATTGTCTTGAAAATAATTCTCCCAATAATTGCATGGCGATATCTTTAAATGCATAGGTAGGGCCATTAGATAATTCTAAAACTGCCAACGAATCGCCAAGCATATTTAATGGGGCAATTACCGATGATTGAAATTTTTCAGTGTTATATGCGTTGTTTAAAATTGCTGATAATTCTTCACTAGGGATTTCTGGGGCAAAATTTAAAATAATATCTTTAGCCAGATCAAGATATCCGATATTTGTTTTTTTTACCCATTTTCGAATATCATATTTAGGATATATATTTGGTACAACTAGACCTCCATCTGGAGCTAAACCTTCTAATAATATTGAAGAAAATGAAGCAGCATTCATACCGCCTCGAGTGCTAAGATATTGCATTAATCAACTAATTTTGAGATAAATATTGTATTATAATAGCCCCGAAATCTATTTCGAGCCTAGGTGGTGAAATTGGTAGACACAAGGGACTTAAAATCCCTCGGATCGTTAGAAGCGACCGTGCCGGTTCGATTCCGGCCCTAGGCATGCTTTAATTAAAATAATTAAATTTACAATAATTTTATATTATTGTTCTATTTATCAATTACCTAAACAATCACTCCAAGTTCGCTGAGAGCTAATTCGCAGATTTTAATCCAGGTATCTTGTTTCGATGCCGGTATCAATATTCGATCTTTCATTGGTTTACCAGTACCGGGATCATGCCACTGACCTTCACCATTCTCAATTAATCTTTTTACGTTTTCAGGTTTTAGTTTTACAGATAAATCACCTTTATAAAACATCGCCAACATTTTTCCCTGATATTTTATTCCTTGGGCTCCTTTACCTTCAGCAATTTCTACTTGAGAATTATTGCGAAAATGATTTTTTAGATTTTCGTATATATCTCTCATAAGATATTAATATTTTTATTATTCTATTTGTGGTTTTATATTTATTCAATCATATTTTTCCACCATGAAAAAAGTAGTTTTTGATGGTGCCCTTGAACTAAAATTATGTGATTACCCAAAGGCTTTTGTAATAGATCTAATACATTTCCTGTGGAAAGTTTTATTTCTACTTGAGTTCGACAAAGATCTTCTCTTTTTCCTGTTTGAATTATATTACCCTCAGCTAGCCAAATTTTTTCCATTTGCTTCCCGCCGATTCTTAATAAAGTAACAGGTCCGTTTGCAATTGTTCCTTGAATTCCAACTCCCAGTCCGGATTCAAAATGAGAACGCAAAGAATATTTCTTTACTATGCTTCTAGGCACGGTACAATGAGCTAACCATAAAGTATTGTTTTCAATATTCAGTCCTGCCGGATTTGCCATCCATGGTATAACCCCGAGAAGTTTTTGACACCAAATCATCCCCATAGTACTTACTAAATCACCTTCACAACCGGCAATAACTTTATCATCTAGTAGTTGTGCAAGAGCAAAACAACCGGTAATCTTTTTTTCGAGAATTAAATCAAAACATCTAACGGTAATTGCATCTAGTTTATGTTGCTTTAAGGTTTTTTTTAGTGCGATATAGACTTTTACATTTTCCTGTAAATCACTATTTGATGGCTCACGAATTTCTACTGCATTATTTACAAGCGATTCGATGATTGTTTTAATACTATTTATAGTTATCGATTTCAAATTCCTCTTTATTTCTGACATTGACACATCAACGACTTCTGGTCCCCATTTGTTTTGCAATATTGTAGGTTTAGGAGAACTGGCAACCAGCCAATCTGAAGGTGATCCAACCAAGCCTATTCGGGTATTTTTAAGGGAAAAGTATAATTCTAAATCTTTGAGGATTTCTTCTAATTGACGAATACCAGTTTTATCATTTACTCCGTTTAGAAAAATAATTTGCCCTTTTTTATTATCTTGATGCAGTCGTGCAAGGGCTTCAAGAGCTGCCGGTAATGAATTGTGGGTTGGAAACGCTAAAATAATGGCCGGTTCATTGGAATTATGTTGATTTCGTTGTTTAAGAATATTTAATAATTGCTCCTCAGTTCCTCCAGTTATCATTAAATAAATTATTGGATTCTTTTTATTAATATCTGAGGAATTCCATTGCTCACCGCCTATTGCTTCTAAATAATTAAAATAACCTCCTGCTATTTTATTAATTTCCTCATTTTTCACGAATTGTGAGTTGATCGGGTAGAAACCAAAACGAAATGTATTATTCATAAACTATTTATTTAAATAATGATCAATATTTTCTACCATATTTTTTATTTGATCACGAACTCGTCGATAAATTTTTAATTTCTCTTGTTCATCTTCAATGTTTTCACAAAGTCTTGGTGGATCATCAAATCCCACATGAATTATTTTTCCTCCGGTAAATACCGGGCAGTTTTCATTGGCATCACCACAAACCGTAAAAATATATTTAAATGAAATATCTGGTAAATCCTCAATAGTTTTAGAATAATGATTTGAAATATCAACTCCAGCCTCTTGCATTACTTTAACGGCATATGAATTTAAATCATGCCTTTTTGTGCCTGCAGAATAAAAATTGAATCGATTTTGATGAAGTTTTTTTGCCCAACCCTCAGCCATTTGAGAACGACAGGAATTACCGGTACATAAAAAAAGAATATTATCCATTATATTATTTTGAAATATATACAAATTTAAATTTATTGATATATGCTAGACTTTAAACTAAACAATTACCTAGAATTTATTGCAAAGCCTTTGCTGATTATACCGCTATTAAAGTTTGATTAATATACTAACCTGAAATTATTCTAAATATAAAAATTGTGAAAAATAAAAATCCTGGCAAAGATAAAAATGCGGTTTTAGTTTTGAAAAATGGTCAAGTATTTATCGGTCAAAGTATTGGATTTAATTCATTAGCAGTTGGTGAAGTTATTTTTAATACATCGATGACTGGCTATCAAGAAATTCTGACAGATCCTTCTTATTATCAACAAATTATTGTTTTTACTGCGCCTCATATTGGCAATACGGGAATTAATTTTGACGATATTGAATCTGAGAAAATATATTGCTCAGGTATTGTTATTCATGAATTACCGGTTATAGCATCTAATTGGCGATCCCAACAAAATCTTGTTGAATATTTAAAAAACCAAAAAATCCCGGCAATTGCGGGAATTGATACAAGGGCACTTACCCAGATTATCCGAACCGAAGGAGCTCAAGCGGGAGTGATTTTAGAAATTGGTTACCAAAATACCAAAAGTATTGAAGAATTAATTCCGATTGCGTTAGCTAAGGCAAAAGAGTTTGGGACAATATCCGGCAAAGCTTTAGCTTATGAAGTTTCTACAACTAAAACTTACGATTGGAATCAAGGCAAATGGACACTTGAAGGCTTTCAAGAAAACCATCAAAATTTAAATTTTAAAGTTGCAGTATTAGATTTTGGGGTTAAATATAATATTTTGCGAAAACTTTATCAACATAATTGCAATATAAAAGTATTTCCAGCAAAAACTCCAGTTAATAATATTCTAAGTTTTCAACCAAATGGAGTTTTATTATCCAACGGACCGGGAGATCCAGAACCATGTAGTGAAATAATTGAAAATATTAAGAAGCTACTTATTACTAACATTCCGATTTTTGGAATTTGTTTGGGTCATCAGCTATTAGCAATTGCATGTGGATGTAAAACCGAAAAAATGATTTTTGGTCATCATGGAGCTAATCATCCTGTATTAGATCTTGAAAGTAAAAAAGTATTAATTACCAGTCAGAACCATGGTTTTACTATTGCAAAAGATTTACCTAAAAATATCAACATCACTCATATATCACTTTTTGATCAAAGTATTCAAGGATTTGAACATAAACACGCAAACGCATTTGGCTTTCAAGGACATCCTGAAGCCAGTCCCGGACCTCAGGATATTGACTATTTATTTACAAAATTTATTAAAATGATGGATAAAGCTTTAGTTATTTAAAAGCAATGATATTTTCGACATTTACTTTCAATTTATTTTCGATATAATCTCAACTCAAAAATTTGAAAATAATTTAGGCACGTAGCTCAGCTGGTTAGAGCACTACCTTGACATGGTAGGGGTCGTTGGTTCGAGTCCAATCGTGCCTACCAACAATAAATTGTTAATCCCTTATTAACAATAATTTTAAAGAAATTAGCTTAACGATATTTTCTCCTTATTGTTGATATTGCCTTTCTTTTAAGATAATATTAAATTTCATTATGGTATTAATATAAAATGCATTGGCATATATGTTATTTTCAATATTCTACTTTTATTGATAAGATTTCCTTAACAAATATATAAATTTTTAATTGATGAGCAGAATAATTCATCGAGATTTGCAAAACAATCCACCAATTGCAAGTAAGGGTAATGGTATATATTTATTTGATTCTCAAGGAAGAAAATATTTAGATGCTTGTGGTGGAGCAGCAGTTTCTAATTTGGGACATTCCCATCCAAAAGTAATTGCAGCTATGCATAAACAAATAGATAAACTTGCCTATACCCACACCTCTTTTTTTAGCACTGAAGTATCGGAAGAGTTGGCGCAACATCTAGTTAATTTTGCCCCAAATGGTTTAGAAAAAGTTTATTTTGTATCTGGTGGTTCAGAAGCAATGGAAGCAGCTCTCAAACTTGCTCGTCAATACTTTTTCGCAATTGGTGAATCGAATAGAACTTTTTTTATCGCCCGTCAGCAAAGCTATCATGGTAATACTCTTGGGGCTTTAGCAGTTGGTGGTAATAAATGGCGAAGGCAGCAGTTTGCGCCGTTGTTAATAGATGTTAAAAGAATATCTGATTGTAATGAATATCGCGGCCGTGGACCTTATGAGACATTGGAACAATACACACAACGATTAATTAATGAATTTGAAGAAAAAATCTTAGAAACGGGACCTCAAAATATTATTGCATTTGTTGCCGAAACAGTAGTCGGAGCCACTGCCGGAGTAGTTCCACCGACACCTGGTTATTTTCAAGGAATCAGGAAACTATGTGATCAATATGGAATTTTATATATTGCCGATGAAGTTATGTGTGGGATGGGGCGCACGGGTACTTTGCATGCAGTAGAGCAAGAAAATGTTGTTCCCGATATTATGACTTTAGCAAAAGGATTAGGAGGTGGTTATCAACCAATCGGTGCGGTTCTTGTTCAAAACCATATAATTGAAACACTAAAAAATATAAATGGATTATTTCAGCATGGTCATACATATATTGGACATCCTGTTGCAACAGCTGCATCTTTAGCAGTTCAAAAGACAATACAGGAAGATAACCTATTACCAAAAGTTCAACTACGAGGTGAACAATTAATATCTTTATTAAGAACTGCTTTAGTAAATCATCCAAATATTGGTGACATTCGTGGAAGAGGTTTGTTTATTGGAATTGAATTTGTCAAAGATCGCAAAACAAAATTACCATTTAATCCAACATTAAAGCTATTTGCAAGGATAAAAAAAAGAGCATTAGAAAATGGTTTACTGATTTATCCAATGAGTGGCACCGTAGATGGTCATCTTGGAGACCATGTTTTACTTGCTCCTCCATTTATCGTATCGGAAATTGAAGTTGAAATGATTGTAAATTTATTAATTAAGTCAATAAACGAAGCACTTGCAACATTACCTGATGGTATTGAATGAATAAGGATCGATTACCTCCAATCCCAAAAAAACAGTGGAGTGCAGAACAATGGCGCTATGCGCAAGAAATTATCAATGGTCCAAGAGGGGCATTGATTGCACCATTTGTCCCGTTAATGCGTAGCCCTGAATTAATGAGCTTATCTCAAAAAATGGGAGAATATCTTCGCTACCGAAGTGCTTTACCTTCTAAATTTTCCGAATTCGCAATTCTTATTACCGCTCAACAATGGTCACAAGAAATTGAATGGCAAATACACCTGCCAATTGCAATACAAGCGGGAATTTCTGAAGATATAGTTAATTCCCTATCAAGTAATGTATATCCTTCTAATATGAACGAAGGTGAAAAATTAGTCTATGAATTCTGCCGGCAGTTACATTTTGAAAAAAAGGTAAATGATAAAATTTGGAATCAAGCCATTGAGCATTTTGGCGAGCAAGGAGTTATTGATTTAATTGGTATTATTGGCTACTATAGTTTTCTTGCAATGCTAATGAACGCTGCTCAAACTGGTAAGTGATTGTAATAATATATTTTATAATTATTGTAGTTTATCTTACAACCAAAACAGAGCATTTAGCATAGCGCATAACTTGTTCTGAATTTGGACCCATTAGAAAGTCTTTTAGATCACGACGAATTGCAGCAATAATTATTAAATCAATTTTAGTTTTTTTCGCAACATTTAATATTGATTTGTATACTATTCCTTCAGCAACAACATGCTGAACTTTTATTTCAGAATCGACATTTTTTTTAACAAATTCTTGTAGTTTTTTTAATGTTTTATTGGCAACATCTTTTTCATAACTTTTAGGAAAATGTTGAGCAACAATACTCATTCCAAAAGTTGGTAATACTGTCATAATTTTTAGCTTTGCTTCATTTTTTTTACAGATATCAACAGCAACATTCAATGCTTTTTTCCATGTATCCTTATTATTTAAATCAATCGGTAATAAAACATTTTTATACATAAGCTTTTTAATGTTAATAATTCAAATTCTTAATGAAAGTAAACGCCTACGACTGAACTGAAACAAGCAAATAATTGCAAGCAACAATGCTGCAGGGATATAAAAAAATTCTTTGATAAATCGTGAGTTTGGAATTGAAACAGATGAAACTGTAACCGGTTTATCAGCATAAAAATCAAATTTGCGTCCCAAATGCTCAAAAGTGCTTCCGGGTAGAGGCTCTTCTAAAATTGCATCTTCATTAATAACTTGAACTAATAAACCATTGCTGGTTAATCGATCACTATTATTTTTATCAGGGCTAATTGGTATTAAAATATTTGTTGAAAGTTGTCGATCAGAATCGTTAAAGCTTGGACCAGTAATTTTTATTCGCAATTGTTCTTCAACAGGAGTTGATTGTGCGAGCTGAGCAATTTCAATCCCGGGTCTTTCCTCAAAAGGAGGTTTATATAAATCAAGCCAAAAACCCGGTCTAAATAATGTAAATGCCACGATCAATAACGCAATAGTTTCCCATAACTTATTGCGTACCAAAAAATAACCTTGGGTTGCTGCTGCAAAAAGCATTATTGCAATCACAGCGACAATGAAAACCACTATAGCTTTACTAAATGATACATTAATTAATAGTAGCTCGGTATTAAACAGAAAAATAAAAGGTAATAAGGCAGTTCTAATATCATAGGTAAATCCCTGAATTCCGGTTTTTATGGGATCTCCACCAGATATTGCTGCAGCAGCAAATGCTGCAAGTCCTACGGGAGGAGTATCATCTGCTAGAATACCAAAATAAAAAACAAACAAATGAACAGCAACTAGCGGTACTAGTAACCCACTTTGTGCAGCTTGGGAAACTAAAACCGGTGCCATTAAAGAAGATACTACAATGTAATTAGCAGTTGTCGGTAATCCCATTCCTAAAATAAGACTCATTACTGCAACAAGAATTAACATAAAAAATAAATTACCGCCTGAAACCGCTTCAACAAATGCTCCAATTACCTGATGGGCACCAGTTAACGAAATTGTGCCGATAATAATACCTGCGGCTGCAGTTGCAATACCTATACCAATCATATTACGAGCTCCTGATATCATACCCAATGCCCAGTCTTTTACCCCTAACTTAAAATGAGAAAATATATTTTGGTTACCGCGCATTAACGCTTTTAACGGACGGTGAGTAAGTGCAACCACAATCATTGCTAAAGTTGCCCAAAAGGCTGATAAAGCTGGTGATAATCGATCAGGAGTTGGCATTATGCACCAAATGAGAATAATGATTGGTAAAATAAAATATAAACCGGTCAATGCGGTATCACCAGTTCTTGGCAATTCGGTAATCGGAGCATCCGGTTCATCAATCTGTAGGTCAGGTCGGCGTGATGCTAACCATAATAAAATTAAATATGCAATTAAACTTATGATACAAACTGATAAAAAAGTAAGATTTGGAGTAATTTCTTTTATCCAGCCTATACAAAAATAAGTTGCGCTAAATAATATCCCCACACCAATAAAACCTGTTAAAAAACCGATAATTTTGAACATTAAACTCATATTTGATTTAGGTTTTGGCAGACCTTGGAGATTTAACTTTAAAGCTTCAAGATGAACAATATATACAAGCGCAATATATGAAATTAATGCTGGTACTAAAGCATGTTTTAGGATATCAGTATATGCAATACCTGTAAATTCAGCTATTAAAAATGCTGCTGCTCCCATTACCGGTGGGGTTAACTGACCGTTGGTAGAAGATGCAACTTCAACCGCACCTGCTTTTTCAGCTGAAAATCCGGTGCGTTTCATTAAGGGGATTGTAAATGTACCGGTCGTTACCGTATTTGCAATTGAAGAACCTGAATATAGACCGCTCATGGCTGATGCAACTACTGCAGCTTTTGCAGGACCTCCACGAAAATGTCCCAGCAAAGAGAATGCTAATTTAATAAAATAATTACCAGCCCCAGCTTTTTCTAAGATTGCACCAAATAATACAAATAAAAAAATGAGCCGAGCAGAAACTCCTAAAGCAACACCAAATACTCCTTCCCCTTGCATCCAATAATGCCACATTGCTTTATTATACGAAGCACCTTTCCAGCGAATAGAGTCAGGAATCCAATCAGCATGACCAAAAAATACATAAATAACAAAAATTGAACTAATAATCATCAATGGTAAACCTAACGAGCGATAAACCGAGATTGCCAGCACAATTATTCCGCAGGTCGCAATTATTAAATCACTAGTTGTTGGCAGCCCGGCTCGAACAGCAATTGAGTCACGAAATACAAATATATACATACATGAAACTATAGCTACTGTGCCTAGAAGCCAATCATACCAAGGAATGTAATCACGCGGACTAGTTTTGAACAATGGAAAAACCATTGCTGCTAAAAATGAAGCAAATGCCAGATGAATTAATCTAGCATTGGAATCAGTTACAATAAGGCTAATTCCCAGTAAGTCACTTAGAGTAAAAGGTAGGTTTGAAGCTATATATAGTTGAAAGCAAGCCCATATGAAAGCAATTAACGGAATTAGTTTTTGTTGCCAGCCATATGGTGTTCTAGCGCCTGTGTCAACCTGAGCAACTAGGTCAGCTGCTTCGCTAAAATCATTATTACTTTTATTACTCAAACCTGCACTTACAAGAGAGAAAATTAATCATATTGCCAACTCAACCAACTAAATAAAATCGTAGGTTGAAATTGAAAAAGTGTAATCTAATATTTTCTAATATTTAGATCTAATTAGGAAAAACAGAGGTGATCCCTCTGTTTTTCTATTAATTATTTCCAACCGCGTTCTTTATAGTATTTTATAGCTCCTTTATGTAATGGAGCAGATAAAGAGTCGGAAATCATTTCTTTTTCTTTTAAATTAGCAAATGCAGGATGTAGTTTTTTAAAACTATCAAAGTTATCAAAAACAGATTTAACTAAAGTGTAGACAACTTTTTCAGGGACATCAGCACTTGTTACAAATGTTGCACCAACACCGAAAGTTTTTATATCTGATTTATTATTGTACATTCCGGCTGGAATTGTTGCACTTCGATAATATGAATTATCAGCAACAAGTTTATCAATTGCCGATCCAGTAGCATTTACTAAATGAGATGAACAACTAGCTAATGCTTCTTGGGTTGATGCAGAAGGATGACCTACTAACCAGAAAAAAGCATCGATTTTGTCATCGCAAACTGCTTGTGCCATTTCAGATGATTTTAATTCTGTAGCAAGTTTTAAGTCACCTTTGCTCCACCCTAACGCACTTTCAATCACATCCCAAGTTCCTCGTTGACCAGATCCAGGATTTCCAATATTTAAACGTTTACCTTTTACATCGGTTAGATTATTTATTCCAGAATCATCACGGGCAATGATTGTTACCGGTTCGGGATGAACAGAAAAGACCGCCCGAAGCTTTTTAAATGCTCCTTTATCTTTAAATTTTGAAGAACCATTATATGCATGAAATTGCCAATCTGATTGAGCAACCCCAAATTCAAGCTCACCGGCTCGAATCGTATTAATATTGTAAATGGATCCACCGGTAGATTCTACGGAACAACGAATTCCGTGTTCTTTGCGATTTTTATTCATTAGCCTACAAATAGCCCCACCTGTAGGATAATAAACTCCAGTTACTCCTCCAGTTCCAATGCTGATAAATTGTTGATCAGCTGCTTGAGCGGCCAAACTCATTGGTAGACCGACAATTACTGCAGTAATTATTGAAGGGATTTTATTGACGAATAAATTTGAACGTTTCATATATCTCCTTTTGTAAATTAATTTAAAAATCAACTTTCGTTTGCAATTAATTTTTTAAATACTAAATAATTAATTTGGAAAACAAAGTATAACTTAAGTATTTAAAATTTGAATAAGCTACATAATTCAAGCATTAGAGTTTATTTTCTTATAAAATAATTGCTAGATTTTTCAATTTACCATAATTTTAAATACTTTGGTTTTTTACATTCCAAACTTTAATTTATTTTAAAATCATATACTCCAATAATAAGGAATATTTAAACGCTAATTCTTCAGCTCGGGGATAATAATATCTTATCAACTTTCTAGTATTTTTTTGTCCAGATACCTTTACTAATTTATGTATAAGTAATTGCTATACTATTCTTTCATTTTATATTTTCTGATTATTGCCAGCTCAAATTTAGATTGTTAGCTTTGTAAAAGAGTTGTATTATTTTTTATATCACTGTGTCTATTGTCAATACACATTTTCAGTTGATAGATATTTAATTATGACACCGAAGAGGGTTGTTGGTTCGGATTCAATAGAACCAAACAATTATCAAACCATAAAGGTTGAATAATATTTATTTATTGATTAGTACAAACCACTAAATCTACGGTTTGATTTAATTGAATTGTTGGAAAAAGTTCCGGTAGAGTTTTGCAACCATAATCATTACAAACAGTATAAGATTTAATTGTTGGTAAGTAATCTAGGGTTACTTTTGAAAAGGAATTGAGCATTGGGGTATATTGCCAAAACCCATCGATAAAAGTTGCACTAGCTGAGACTTCTTCTTTTGCTCCTTTTCCTTGAGCTCGCACTAAATCTAATTTAACCATATTTCCATTCGGTCGATAAATTTCTTCTAATAAAATCTCATTAATACTATTATAAGAATTTACAGTTGCAGTTTTGCCAACTAAAATAATTAACGATCCAATAGCAAGACAAAGATTGTTCATTAATTTTACATATTAAATAATCATATAATTATCACACTGTTATGTGAATATATTATAGTTATAGATTAATATACATTTATACAATAAAGAAATTTACCAAATAACCACAGAAATATAATTTTTATTTTTGAAAATATTTTTTATACAAATCTTTAATTATGGTATTACGCTAATATCAAAATATTCACCTTTGGTTTTAATATTGACTTTACTATTAGCAATTATATTTCCTTCGAGAATCATTTTTGAAAGTGGATTTTCAATTAATCTTTGAATTGTGCGTTTCAAAGGTCTTGCACCAAAAGTTGGATCAAAACCCTGTTTAGATATCAAAGCTATTGCATTATCGTCAATTTCCAAACTAACTTCCAATTTGTTTAATCTTGATTGCAGATTATTTAATAATATTTTAATAATCCCATTTATCTGATTTTGATCAAGCGAATGAAATACTACAATTTCATCTATCCGATTGATAAATTCCGGTCGAAAGAAATTTTTTACTTCAGCCATAACTGTAAGTCTTACAACTGCATGATCATCACTAGTCATATTTTGAATTGTTTGCGAACCTAAATTTGAAGTCATTACAATTATGGTGTTTTTAAAGTCAACTCTTCGACCCTGTCCATCAGTCATAAAACCATCATCTAATACTTGTAGCAAAGTATTAAAAACATCTGGATGAGCTTTTTCGACTTCATCGAACAAAATTACTGAATAAGGTTTTCGACGCACTTGTTCGGTTAATTGTCCGCCTTCATCATAACCTACATAACCCGGAGGTGCACCTATTAATCTTGCTACTGAATGCGATTCCATATATTCACTCATATCGACCCGGATTAAATGTTCTTCACTATCGAATAAGAAATTTGATAGTGCTTTACATATTTCAGTTTTGCCAACTCCTGTAGGACCTAAAAATAAAAAGGAACCATAAGGTTTTCTTCCTTCAGCTAAACCTGCTCGGGAGCGCCTGATAGCATTACTGATTAGTTTAACTGCTTCATCTTGACCAACTATTCGTTTATGTAAATATTCTTCCATTTGTAATAATTTTTCTCGCTCACCTTGAAGCATTTTACTTATTGGTATTCCGGTAGCGTGGGAAACGACTTCAGCGATTTCCTCTGCAGTTACCTGAGTTCGAAGCAACTTATTTTTTGATTGTTGAGGATTTTTTTCTGCTTGTTTTAATTGTTTTTCAAGTTCAGGTAATTTACCATACTGAATTTCTGCCATTTTTTGAAGATCCCCTTGCCTACGGGCATTTTCCATTTGTCCCCGAAGTCTGTCAATCTCTTCTTTAATATTATGGGCACCTACTACTTTCGATTTTTCACTTTTCCAGATTTCTTCCAAATCTTTATATTCTTTTTCAAGATTCGAAATTTCTTCTTGTAACTTTATTAATCGGTTTTTTGAAGCCTCATCTTTTTCTTTTTTTACTGCTTCTTGTTCAATTCTTAGTTGAATTATCCTGCGATCAAGTTTATCCATAACTTCCGGTTTGGAATCAATTTCGATCTTAATTTTGCTGGCAGCTTCATCAATTAAATCAATTGCTTTATCTGGTAAAAATCGATCACTGATATAACGATGAGATAATTCAGCTGCAGCAATAATTGCCGGATCGGTTATGTCAACTCCATGATGAACTTCATATTTTTCCTGCAAACCTCTAAGAATAGCAACAGTCGATTCTACTGATGGTTCTTGAATAATCACTTTTTGAAATCTCCGTTCTAATGCAGCATCTTTTTCAATATATTTTCGATACTCATCTAAGGTTGTTGCTCCAACACAATGTAATTCACCTCTTGCTAAAGCCGGTTTTAACATATTTCCGGCATCTATTGCACCTTCAGTTTTACCGGCACCAACCATCGTATGGAGTTCATCAATAAATAAAATGGTTTGTCCGTTATCTTTGGCAATTTCTTTTAAAACGGTTTTAAGTCGTTCTTCAAATTCACCTCGATATTTTGCCCCGGCAAGTAAAAGTGCCATATCTAAAATTCGCACTTTTTTGTTTTTAAGGCTCTCAGGCACTTCTTTATTTACGATTCTTTGAGCTAATCCTTCAACTATTGCTGTTTTTCCTACACCGGGTTCACCAATTAATACCGGATTATTTTTAGTTCTTCTTTGTAGTATTTGAATAGTTCGACGAATTTCATCATCACGCCCAATTACCGGATCTAATTTTCCCAATTGGGCTCTTTCGGTTAAATTAACCGTGTATTTAGCTAACGCCCCTCTAGTGGATTCACTTTCCGAGTTTTCGACTTTTTCACCACCTCGAATTTTCATTATTGCTAGTTTAATTTTTTCCTTATTACCTCCAGCTTCCTTAATTGCATTTGTTAATTCTCCTTTATCATCAATAATTGCTAGCCAAAATAATTCGGAAGATATATAGTTATCACCTTCTTTTTGGGCTAGTTTATCCATTATATTTAAAACTCTGGCAAACGAAGTAGAAACCTGTACATCTCCATGAATACCTTCAACTTTCGGCAATCTATTGATAATCTGATTGACTGATTTACTAAACTTAGTAAGTTCTACTCCACTATTTTGAAGTAAACTTGGACTTAAACTGTCATCTTGTTCTAGCATTACTTTAGCTAGATGAGATTCCTCAATAAACTGATGGTCATTGCCTACAGCCAGGCTTTGGGCATCTGCCAATGAATTTTGTAAATTTGAGGTTAATTTATTTGTTCTCATTTTTTTATATCAGTAAAAATCTAATAAAACTTATAATCATAATCACTATGTAATAATGATTTTTAATTAATCAAGTATCTAAATGTCAACTAAAAAATCTATTGACGAACTTGCTGATTCAATTGCCCATACAATTTATCAAGGTTATGAAAAACATTATCGATTATTTCGAGAAATTACCAGTTCAGGAAAAAAGTTTTTTGAAAACGGCGACATCAATGCGGAAAAAAAAGCAATAAAAACCAGAATCAATTTCTACGATATTCGCATTCAAGAAAATATCGAAGAAATTAAACAAAAATATTCAAACCTTGTTGATCAACTTGAAATTTGGCCAAAAGTTAAACTTTTTTATTTAAGCCAATTGATGGATTGTTTGCGTCCTGAATTAGCTGAAACTTTTTTTAATAGCGTTTTATGTAGAATTCTTGACCGAGATTATTTTCATAATAAATATATTTTTCGTCGTCCGCTAGTTTCTTTAGATTATCTTGAAGGTGAACTTCCATCATATAGCAACTATTACCCCCAAAGTTCTTCTTTTCGAAAGATATTAAAAAAAATATTAA
>Ga0209562_1000154_pt1 | contig 29900 bp, 25 predicted proteins | sample WorMetvacBELIZE2_FD_187399 | JGI IMG/M metagenome (GOLD analysis project Ga0209562, IMG submission 187399) | Marine gutless worms symbiont microbial communities from Max Planck institute for Marine Microbiology, Germany - Olavius vacuus BELIZE.2... | ecosystem: Host-associated > Annelida >... | reverse complement strand
ATACAACGCCGGCCAGAAACATCGACCCGGCATCCAGCGCGGCGGGTAAGGGATGCCTGCCGCGGCGCGTTGATTGCACATTGCATTCGGCAAACCAGTTGCGCCAATAGCGCCGGCTTGCATGGGCTTCGATTTGGCGAATTTGCTGGATATTGCGCGCCGTATTCAGCTTGCTGAGCGTACTGCGGGCAACCACAATGGTGGGCCGCATGGAAAGCAGTCTGGCGCGGATAAGGCAACGGCCAATGTAGGCGCGCTTGGGCATCTTCTCCCGGTAGAGTATTTGACGAGTCAATATGTCGATATCGTCGCTCGCAGGCGCCGGGAAAAAGATATAGGGCCGCGCCATGTTGCGTCGGTGAATTATGAAAGGGATTCGGCAACTGCCCAAGGCGTCAAGAAAATCAACCGGCATGACCCCGGACGCTCCATACAGCATGATGAAGTCCACCCTGTTCAGATCAATCTCTACATTGCCGCCCTTGTAATAAAGGCTCCAGCGGCGCCCCTGGATTTTTTTCACTTCTTTGAAATATGGCAACCACAGGGCGGCGCGCTCGGCTGCCCCATTCGATTTCCATGTCCAAATGAAATCCGGATGCTGAAACGGGTTGATTTCCATAGCAAGATCGATCAATGCATGATCGAATAATACTTAACAGATAAGGGTTTTTCTGCTAGTCTGCCAGACTTCGTAGGGTGTATGAGGCTCTAGAGTAAGCCTCTAGCCAGACTTCGTAGGGTGTATGAGGGCCCCAAACTCCACAGCAGCCAGACTTCGTAGGGTGTATGAGGCTCGTACATACTCCAACGGCCAGACTTCGTAGGGTGTATGAGGACCTGTTCCAGTCACCCAGCCAGACTTCGTAGGGTGTATGAGGAAACCGAGTTTCAGATTTGCCAGACTTCGTAGGGTGTATGAGGCTGCTTAAAAAAGTTCATGCCAGACTTCGTAGGGTGTATGAGGAGCTGGTGGACAAGGTGGGCCAGACTTCGTAGGGTGTATGAGGCCTGCTGGGACAGGCCGAGCCAGACTTCGTAGGGTGTATGAGGTGCGCCCAAGTCGAAAATGCCAGACTTCGTAGGGTGTATGAGGCAAATCGCCTCCTCAGCAGCCAGACTTCGTAGGGTGTATGAGGCTTATATAGACAATAATCGCCAGACTTCGTAGGGTGTATGAGGTTACCACCAACGCTACGCGCCAGACTTCGTAGGGTGTATGAGGGTCCCAAGGCTCGCGACAGCCAGACTTCGTAGGGTGTATGAGGTTTGTGGCGCACGAGACGGCCAGACTTCGTAGGGTGTATGAGGTCTGCACTATTTTTGCCGGCCAGACTTCGTAGGGTGTATGAGGTAATCCTATGAGCAAATCGCCAGACTTCGTAGGGTGTATGAGGCAGTCTTTGGCGGTGAAGGCCAGACTTCGTAGGGTGTATGAGGACATGCCGGTCACGCTGAGCCAGACTTCGTAGGGTGTATGAGGTATCTGTCGTGCCGGACTGCCAGACTTCGTAGGGTGTATGAGGTATTTTTGTGGCTACATGGCCAGACTTCGTAGGGTGTATGAGGCACTTGCACCCTCAACATGCCAGACTTCGTAGGGTGTATGAGGCCTGCTGGGACAGGCCGAGCCAGACTTCGTAGGGTGTATGAGGCTCTGCCCGGCAACTCGCGCCAGACTTCGTAGGGTGTATGAGGGACTCTTCATCGTCATTCTGCCAGACTTCGTAGGGTGTATGAGGCTACCCCTTCAGCGCCGGGCCAAACTTCGTAGGGTGTATGAGGAGCTCGGCGGCGGCTTGGGCCAGACTTCGTAGGGTGTATGAGGCCCTGGAGCGTCTGCCTTGCCAGACTTCGTAGGGTGTATGAGGCAAAACGATCGGGAATTAGCCAGACTTCGTAGGGTGTATGAGGCTACGCTCGATCTGGCCAGCCAGACTTCGTAGGGTGTATGAGGCAGCACTTCCCGGAACAGGCCAGACTTCGTAGGGTGTATGAGGTTTTGGTATGCGCACACAGCCAGACTTCGTAGGGTTTATTGGGGAGCTGTTGGTTTGAGGGGTATTCGAGTCAGGCCCCGTCCAATCCCTCGCGCAGGCGCCGTATAAAGGTCAGCCCCTGCTGTACGCCTCCTTCCTCTATGGCGCGGATCAGCGCCGAGCCCACCACTATGGCGTCGCCCGCACTCGCCATGCTCCTGGCTTCTTCCGGGCCGGTTATGCCGAAGCCGACCGCAAGCGGCAGGTTGGCGGCCCGGCGCAGTTCCGCCATGTGCGCCATAACCTTGCCCTGCTCAGCTTTTTTACCACCGGTCACCCCGGTAACCGCAACATAGTAGACAAACCCCCGGGTGAGTCCGCCGCACAGGAGGCGCATCCGTTCCGACCCGGTGGTGGGGGTGACCAGACGAATCACCGCCACTCCGGCGGATTCAGCCCTGGCGAAGAAGTCCGCGCCTTCCTCGGGCGGCAGGTCCACCAGTATCACTCCGTCCACACCAGCCTGACGGCATTCCTCGATAAAGGCGTCCTCGCCGAATTGCAACACCGGGTTGTAGTAGCCCATCAGCACCAGCGGTGTGTGCTGGTTGGTGCGCCGCCATTCGGTTGTCAGCGAGAAGATGTCCACAAGACGGGTGCGCGCGGCGAGGGATACCTTGTTGCTGCGCTGGATGGTGGGGCCGTCTGCGATCGGGTCGCTGAAGGGCATGCCGACTTCGATCAGGTCCGCCCCCGCCCCGGGCAATTCGTCCAGCAGTTGGGCGAATCCTTGCTTGTCGGGAAAGTTGGCGGTGCAGAAGGCGATCAGCCCCTTTCTCCCGGCTGAACTGAGTTCGGCGAAACGCTGGTTGATCCGGTTCATAGTTATGTCTCCTGACCCAGAGCGTCGGCGATGGTGTAGAGGTCCTTGTCGCCTCGGCCGCAGATGTTCACCACTATGCTCTGGCCTTTGCGCATGGCGGGCGCAAGCGTTTCTAGATGCGCAAGGGCGTGCGCGGGTTCGAGCGCGGGAATGATGCCTTCCAGCCTGGCGCAGCGCTGCACCGCATCCAGCGCCTGGTTGTCGTCGATCGGCGCGTAGTTGGCGCGTCCGGTGCTGTGCAGGTAGGCGTGTTCCGGGCCTATGCCCGGGTAATCCAGCCCGGCGGAGATGGAGTGAGCCTCGAGTATCTGGCCTTCTTCGTCCTGCAGCACCATTGACTTGAAACCGTGCACCACCCCGGTTTTACCGGCGCTGATGCTGGCGGCGTGTTCGCCCGAGTCGATCCCCTTGCCGGCGGCTTCGCAGGCGTACAGGGCTACTTCCGGGTGTTCGATAAAGGCGCTGAACATGCCTATGGCGTTGGAGCCGCCGCCTATGCAGGCGATCAGTGCGTCTGGCAGGCCGCCGTGTTGTTGTGCAAACTGTTCTTTGAGTTCGCGCCCGATCACGCTCTGCAGGTCGCGCACCAGCATCGGGTAGGGGTGCGGCCCGGCGGCGGTGCCGAGCACATAGAAGGTGTCTTCAATCCGGTTGGCCCATTCGCGCAGCGCTTCGTTCATGGCTTCTTTCAGGGTTTTGTTGCCGTTTTCCACCGCGCGGATTTCGGCGCCCAGCAGGCGCATGCGAAATACGTTGGGCTGCTGACGCTGCATGTCCTTGGCGCCCATGAACACGGTGCAAGGCATGCCGAACAGCGCCGCCACGGTGGCGGTGGCCACGCCGTGCTGGCCGGCGCCGGTTTCAGCGATCAGGTGGTTTTTGCCCATGCGCCGCGCCAGCAGCACCTGGCCGATGCAGTTGTTGACCTTGTGCGCGCCCGTGTGGTTGAGCTCGTCGCGCTTGAAGTAGATATCCGGACCGCCGTAGTGGGCGCTCATGCGTCTGGCGTGGTAAAGCGGCGAGGGGCGCCCGACATAGTGGGCGAAATGCCAGTCGAGTTCGTGGATGAATTCGGGGTCGGCTTTGGCTTCGCTATAGGCGGCCTCGATTTCCCGCAGGGGCGTGATTAGCGTTTCGGGAACATAGACGCCGCCAAAAGGGCCAAAGTGTCCGGCGGCGTCTGGTTGAATATAAGACATGGCTGCGCTCGGCTGTCTGATGCTGGCGGGTGTTGACTGGCTGTGGCTGGAGGCTGAGGTCGGAATCGAACCGGCGTACACGGATTTGCAGTCCGCTGCATGACCACTCTGCCACTCAGCCGTTGTGTGCAGCCAAAACCGCGGAAATGATAGCTGGAGCGGGAAACGAGACTCGAACTCGCGACCCCAACCTTGGCAAGGTTGTGCTCTACCAACTGAGCTATTCCCGCGCGAGGAGCAAGCATTCTAGGGGCGCGCCCGTTTATGTCAATATGCATGCGGGGTTATTCGGCGGCGCCATCGGCTCTTCTGCGGCGAAAAAACGCCTGCATAAGAGCGGCGCATTCCTCCCGCAGCACCCCGCCGCGCCAGTCAAACCTGTGCCCCGGGTAGTCAGCGAGCTGGTAGCGACTCACCAGCGCGCCGGTTTGCGGCTCGTAGGCGCCGAACACCACTCTGGCGATGCGCGCCTGCACCAGCGCGCCCAGGCACATCAGGCAGGGTTCGAGCGTAACGCACAGGGTGGCGCCCGTAAGCGCGTGCAGGCCGAGCCTTGCGCTGGCCTCGCGCATGGCCACCAGTTCGGCGTGGGATGTCTGCAGCTGCTCGCCCAGGGTGCGGTTGTATCCTTTGCCGATGATTTTGCCCTGTTTGATGAGCAACGCGCCCACGGGTGTCTCCCCCGCTTCCGCGGCCGTTTGCGCTTCAAGCAGCGCGAAGCGCATCAGCTCTTCGTCGCCTGGCGTGGTCATGGATCAATCCAGAAAAGCAACTTCGCCGCTGGCGAGCGAATACTCGGCGCCGATAACCCTCAGCAAGCCCTTGTCAACGCGTTCCTTGAGCAGGGGCGAGGATTGGCCAAGCTGGTTGACGGCGGCGCGGATATTGGCGCGCACCGCGAGTTCGCTCAGGCGCGTGCGCGCCTGCTGATCCTTTTCTCCGGGCGCGGCTTCCACCAGCGGCTGTATGACCGGGAGGATGCGCCCGGTGATGGAGGCGATATTGGGGGAGGGCGGATCTTTCCCGTCGACAAGTTGCTCAAGGGTTGCGTTGATTGCGCCGCAGCGCGTATGGCCCAACACCACTACCAGCGGTGTGGCGAATTGCATCACGGCGAACTCGATGCTGCCGAGCTGCGAAGGCGCCACCACATTGCCGGCTACGCGGATCACAAACAACCCCCCAGGTCCCTGATCGAAGACCATCTCCGTAGGCACGCGCGAATCCGAGCACCCCAGCACTATGGCGAAAGGCTTTTGCCCGTCCGCCAGCCGTGCGCGATCTTCGGGCGTGACAGCCTGCTGCAAACGCCCGGCGACAAACCTGGCGTTGCCTTCCTTCAGGCGGGAGAGCGAGACGGAAGCGTCCACTTCAGGCGACTGCGGGCGATTGCCCTGCCATGCAACCAGGTGTGTGGGCAAACTTGGGGCGCAAGCACCGTAAACCGACGTGGGTCACCCGGACGTGTTTGACCGGCGGGGAAGAAAGCGGGTTGTGGTACATTCCCTTGCTCTTTGAAATCATCCATCTATTGATAAGAGGGGCACGGCCGCGATGCGGAGTACACCAGTCGCTGCATTGTGCGCGGCGAGAGGAAAAAAATTCAGCCAATTCCGCCCTGGCGGCGGGTAATGATCGTGATGAAGAAAAGAAATCGCTCGCCTGGTTTGGGTACGCTGTTCACTCAGTCGGGGGTGTCACCCTGGCTGCTTGCGCCCGGACTACTGCTGCTGGTGCAGTCGGCACTCCTGTCCCTCGCTCCGCTGGCGCTGGTGTACGGCCTGATTGATCAGCTTGGCGACCCTGACGCCGACCGCCTCACCAACTACATTCACCTCACCCTCGTCGCGATTGCCCTCGCCGCCTTCCTGGCCTATGCCGGCAGCGCCTGGTGCGCCTGGATTGCCGCGCACCTGCTCGCGGGCATGCGCGAACGGGTGGGCAAGGCGCTGTGCCGGTTGTCGCTGCGCGAATGGATGCAGGATTCGAGTATCGGCATGCGGCAGCGCCTTGAGGACAATCTGGATGGTATTGGTGTTTTCGTTTCTCAGCAAATCCCCGCAATGGCGCGCGCGCTCTGCATCCCGATCATTCTTGTCGCGGCGCTCCTCGCCATCGACTGGAGGCTGGCGCTGGCGTCGCTGTTGCCGCTGCCAGTCGCCGTGCTGCTGGTGGTCTATAGCGCTAGGCGCAAGGCCATCCACAATGTCAAGGAGGACTACTACGCTGCGCGCACGCGATTGCACGAGCGGATGATCGAGTATTTCTCCTCGCTGCCGGCGGTGAAAATGTTTTCGAACGCAGGGGCGGCGGCAGACGCAGTTGAATCAACCAGCCAGAACGGGCGACGGGGCTTGTTGATGCTCGCGATCGAGGGATTTGCATCCACCATGCAGGGTTGGATTGCGGTGGTCACCCCTCCCTGGTCGCGATTTTACGCCTACCTGACCAACGCCAACCTGCCGATTCTGGCGCTGGGGGTGTGGCTCTATCAGGAGCGCGCGCTCAGCGCCGAAACCCTGTTGCTCTTCGCCCTGTTGGGCGGCGCCTATATCCGCCCGCTCTTTGCCCTTGCCAACAGCGGCTCGCAAATGGCGCTAGTGAAGGAAGCCGTGCGCGCTTTCAACCAGACCCTCGCCAATGCGGATGTCCGCCCGCAGGGCGAGGCGCCACCACCACAGGGCAACGACCTGGAGGTCGAGAACCTGAGCTTCGCCTATGGTGAGCAGCCGGCGCTGCATAACATTTCGCTCAGGCTGCCGGCGGGCGGGACCATCGCCCTGGTCGGCCCATCAGGCTCGGGCAAGTCAACCCTGGCCCTGTTGCTCGCGGGAGTGCTCGCGCCGGCAAAAGGCAGGGTGCGCCTGGGCGGGGTCGACCTCGCCGTTATGTCAATGGAGCAGCGCAATTGCCGAATCTCGCTGGTGCTGCAACACACCAGCCTGCTTCAGGCCGATCTGGCGGAAAACATCGCTTTGGCTGAAGAGGCTCATACGCCCGAAGTCGCCCAGGCCCTACAAGCGGCGCAACTGGGCGGGCTGCTTGACAGTCTGCCCGAAGGACTGCACACCAGGTTGGGCAGTGACAGGGCGGGCTTCAGCGGCGGCGAAACCCAGCGGGTGCAGATCGCCCGCGCCATTCACAAGCACGCGCCGCTTGTCATCCTCGACGAGGCGACCGCCTTTTGCGACGCCGACAACGAAGCAGCTATTCAACAGGCCATTGCCGCGCTTGGGTGCGAAACCTTGATAGTCATCACCCACCGTCTGGCGAGCATCGCCAACGCCGATCTGGTGGTGGTGCTGGACGAGGGAAGGGTGGCGGCAAGCGGCGCCCATCAGGAGCTGCTGCAAACCTCGCCTCTCTACCAACGGCTGTGGCGCGCGCAACAGCCATGAACGCGCTCAGGCTTTTCCGCGTCAGCGCCAGTGGTAGGGGCGGGCGCATACTCGGCGCATTGGCGATTGAATGGCTGCACAGTGCTCTGGCGGCGGCGCCCAACGGCCTGCTGGTGTGGCTGGTGTGGCGATTGGTGATTGATCACAGCATCAGCCGGGACTTCTGGCTGTTGCTGGCGCTGATGGTCGGGTTGTTCGGCTTGCAACTGGCGATTGCGCCGGGGGTGATCAGCCGCACCGCCAACCTCAGCTATCACCTCAGTTGCCGCCTGCGCGAACTGCTCGCGGCGCACGCCGGCCGTCTGGGGTTGGGCGTCTATGGCGGCCAGCGGTTGGGGACTTTCGCCGATCGGCTCAACCAGGCGATTGATCGCTTCGAGTTTGTGCTCAGCCACAGCCTCACCAATCTGCTCGCCGCCATTAGCACCCCCGCGCTGCTGCTCGGGTTGCTCGCCTGGCTGGATTGGCGTTTGTGTCTGTTAATGGCGGCATGCATGGCGCTGACCCTCGCAGTGCAACTGGCGCTGGGACGCTGGCTTGCGGCGCGCGAAGCGGCAAGCAGGCGTGGACGCAACGCCCTGCGTGGCGAAATGCTTGATCAGCTTGGCATGCTGCCGGTGCTGAAAAGCTATGCTTCGGGCGCCTACTGGCGCGGTCGTTACGCCCGCCTCGCCGAGCAGGCGGGCAGAGAGCAGTTGCTGCTCGATGCCACAGCCCAGCCCTTGGCCCAGCTCACCGGTCTGCTGCTCGATCTGGGATTCACACTTTGTATGTGGTTGGGGGTGGCGCTGTTTATCAACGACAGTCTGAGCCTGGTCAATCTGTTGTTGTTCGCGCTCATCGGCTATCGCGTGTTTGAGCCGATCAAGGCGCTGCTCGCCGATTGGCTGCTGTTGCGCCAGGTTGACGACGAGCTGAAACTGGCCGTCGATCTACTCAACCACAAACCCCTGCCGGTAAGCGGCGAGCGTCGCGAAGTGCGCGACTATGTCATTCGTTGCCGCAACTTGACCTTTGCCTATGCCGGGTCGGGCGAGCCGGTGCTGAACAATCTGTCCGCCGACTTTCCCCAGGGAAAAACCACGGCGCTGGTGGGTTTTTCCGGCGCGGGAAAAACCACCCTGCTGCAACTGCTGATGCGCTTCTGGGATCCTAGCGAGGGCGATATCAGCATTGGCGGTGCGCCCCTGACTTGCCTGTCGCCGGATGCGATCGCCTCGCTTTACGCCCCGGTGTTCCAGCAACCTTACCTGTTCAACGACAGCCTGTTGAACAATGTCCGCTTTGGCGGGCCGAACGCAAGCGAGGAGGAGCTGGCCCGCGCGCTTGACGCCTCGGGTTGTGCACAACTGGCAAAAAGCCTGCAGCGGGGACTGCACACCAACCTGGGTGAAGGCGGCCGTCTGCTCTCCGGGGGACAGCAACAGTTGGTGGCTATAGCCCGCTGCCTGCTGAAGGACGCGCCAATAGTGCTCTTTGACGAAGCGACCGCCGCGCTCGACCCGGAAAATAGCCGGCTGGTCTACCAGGCGGCGGATCGCCTCGGCGAGGGCAAAACGCGCATAGTCATAGCTCACGACCTGGCGCGCATCCGTAACGCGGATCAGATTCTGGTGCTCGATATGGGACGGATTGCCGAGCAGGGAAGTCACGAGGAATTGCTGCAAGGCGAGGGAGTGTACGCCCGCCTGTGGCGAAATCAGCGCCGGGCCGAGGGGTGGCGGATAGGAAAGCGCGAGCAGGATTGATTGCGGGGGGCAAGATTGCACGGAAGGATTTACCCGCAAATCCGACCAGGCCGGAAGCCGGGAATCTATCTCGCCTGATTGATTACCGGTGATTGTCAAAGCTACTGAGCTAGTTAATAGTTTTCCTCCACCAGTTGATAGAAACGCGCAAAGTCCTCTCCAGCCAGGGCGAATAATTGATACATGCTCGCTAGCTCCTCGTTGTAGGTGGTGTAGGGAATCAGCGCGGCGTTGTTCATGCTGGTTGTGGTGAGGTGGGCGCAGTCCTTGCCGCAGAGGCGTTGTTGCAGCTCGAGCAACAGTTCGCTCTTGTGCGCCAGCTTGCGCTTATGTGTCAGCTCGCTGGCATACAGCTTCTCAAGCCGGTCGCGCGCGGCTATCGCCAGTCGGGCGCGACGCTCGCTTTCGCGCCAGCGATGTTGCATTTGCGCAAGATGATCGTATTCGCCGCGTTCCCGCAGCCAGCGTTTCAGTCCCTCGCGTTCGACCAGGCGGGCAAAGGCCTCGTTGATTTTCGATCTGCCGGGTAGGTACAGCCGCTGGTGCGCCAGCTCGTGGATGACCAGCGCAGCAAGCCTGGCGGGCGGCAAGGCCAGTTGGGTGCTCAGGAGCGGATCGGGCAGATAGCCGAGCGAAGAGTAGCCACTGAAGGGGGCGACCCAGGTGTCAAGCTGTTCCTCAGCGGCAATTTTCCCGGCGAAAGCGCGCGCCTCATGTCGGGAAAAATAGCCCCGGTAGACCACGCAACCAACCAGCGGAAAGCACCAGAGCCTTGCTCTGGTTGAAAGCATGGGCGCGGCGTAGACATTCCAGCCTGCGTGTTCGCGGTCTATGCGCGCCAGGTGTGCATAACTGTCGCCCTGCGGCAGCCCCAGGCTGGTTGCGGCAAAGGCGCGTACCTGCGCCACCAGTTCGAGTTTGGCGTGGGTTTGTACATCGAGTTTGTCGCTTGCAAGCAGCCAGGATATGGATTCGCGCGAGGTGAGAATTCGCGCATGCCCGATTGCGCCGGATAGCAGATAACCGCCCAGGCTTGTTTGGCTGAAGATCGCCAGCGCCAGCAACAGCGCCGACGGGAACCCGACAAGCAGCCAGGTAAAAGGCCGCCGCACGAACGGCGGTTTCAGTTGGCGTTGGCCAGTTCGGTCAGGTTGGCGTAGGCTTCGTTTACCCGTTGCGTGAGGTAATAGCCGTAGAACTCCAGGTTGCTCACTCCGTGCAGCGGCTCGGCAAGTTGCCTGCCGTTGGAATCGAGAAACACCAGCGTGGGGGTGTAGCGCACCCCGTAATGCTCGCCGAGTTGCTTGCCCGTCAGCAGCTTGCCGTCGTTAAAGGCGTAGTTGGCGCTCGTGCCGTGCGCCTCTACACTGCGCAGGCGCATTTTGTCGTGCAGATCGCCGCTTAGCAGATAGGGGCGCAACACCTCTTCCTCCAGCACCAGACAGTAGCTGCAATCGGAAGCGGTGAATTCGAGCACCAGCACCTTGTCGTCGCGGCTGGTGTACTGGTCGTGAACGAACGGCTTGATCCCGTGATGTTTTGCGCTTACATCCGCCGCTTGAGGCAGAGACAGCAACAGCCAGCCTAGCGCCATTCCAAGTGTTTTATACATTGTCCTCTCCCATGTAATGCATTGTCCATTCCCTACCACTTGCCGGAATTGGACATGCTAGCCCAAGGTTCGCATACCGGCAGCGGATTGCCCGCCTGTAGCAGTTCTATCGAGATATTGTCCGGCGAACGCACAAAGGCCATGTGACCGTCTCGCGGCGGGCGGTTGATGGTTACGCCCGCATCGATAAACCTCTGGCAGGCGGCGTAGATATCGTCCACCCGGTAGGCAAGGTGGCCGAAATTGCGGCCTTCGCCATAGCGCTCGTCGCTATCCCAGTTGTGGGTAAGTTCGACCTGCGCCCCGGATTGACCGGGAGGCGCGAGAAACACCAAGGTGAATCTTCCCTCGGGAACATCCTTGCGGCGGACTTCCTCCAGCCCCAACAGATCGCAGTAGAAGCTAAGCGATGCCTTCAGGTCGGAGACCCGCACCATGGTGTGAAGATATTGCATTGCAGCGCCATAACTTGCCCTCAACTTTCCCCTATTATGCCAAGCCTTGCTACAGCAACGAATGTTTTCCTTGATCCTGGGAACCGGTATCGATCTTTGCGAAATCGCGCGCATGCGCGCGGCGCTTGAGCGCCACCCGCGCCTGATCAATCGTCTGTTGAGCGAAAACGAACGCGCCGAAGCCGGTATGGATCGCCTTGACGCCGACTCGCTCGCCGCGCTTACGGCCAGGCGCTTCGCCGCCAAGGAGGCGCTGGTAAAAGCCCTCGGCGGCGCGCGGGGCCTGGGCTTTGACGATGCCAGCGTGCTGCACAACAACGCCGGCAAACCGGAGTTCGTCTTTTCCGCCAGGCTGGCCGAGCGCCTTCCACCCGGCGCTCGCGCACACCTGAGCATCAGTGACGAACGCGGCCACGCCCTTGCAATGGTGATACTTGAAGCGCCCCAGGAAACCCTCTGAACACCACAGGATGAAGACCCGCCGTTTTACCCAACTCACCACCCAGGTGGTGCGAGACGTCGACACAGCGCTTGGTTGTTTCATCAAGCTCAACGCCAACGAGCGGCAATGCTTTCTGTTCGAATCCATCCAGGGCGGCGAGAACTGGGCGCGCTATTCCTTTATCGGCCTGCCGGCGCGGGAATACTTCACCCTGCGCGGCCACCTGCTGTCGCATTACCGGGACGGCGAATGCCTGGAAACACGCCGGGTGGACGATCCGCTTGACGAAATCCAGCGCCTGCAGGCGAGTTTTGTTATTCACCAGGCGGAAGACCTGCCGCGCTTTAGCGGCGGTCTGGTCGGCTATTTCGGCTACGAATGCGTGCGCTTCGTCGAGCCGCGACTGGCTGCCCTGCCCGAGCGCGAAGACCAAATCGGCGCGCCGGACATCTATCTGATGCTCTGCACCGAGCTGGTGGTCTACGACAACCTGAGTAACCAGGTGCAGATCATCTGCCACTACGAAGGCGAGGGCGAGGCGCAGAGAAAAACCGCACAGCAAAGGCTGGTGGAAATTGCGTGTCTGCTCGAACAGCCCCTGGCGCTGCCTTCACTGATCCCGCCGATCGAAACGAATTTGGACGCGCACCTGTCGGCCTTGAAGGGCGACGACTATATGCAGGCAGTGGAACGCTGCCGCGAATACATCCTCGCGGGAGATGTTTTTCAGGTGGTGCCTTCCAGCCGCGCCACTCTGCCGTTCAGCAGCGACACCACCAAGCTGTATCGCGCCCTGCGGCTGGTGAGTCCTTCGCCCTATATGTATTACCTGCGACTGAACGGGCTTGACATAGTCGGCGCTTCGCCCGAAACCATGGTAAGGCTCGAAGATGGCATGCTGACCGTGCGCCCCATAGCCGGCACCGCTCAGCGCGGCGCAACCCGCGAGGAGGACGAACGACTTGCAACAGCGTTGCTGGCCGACCCCAAGGAAAGGGCCGAGCACAACATGCTGGTCGATCTCGCCCGAAACGATCTGGGGCGTATCGGCGCGCCCGGCAGCGTGGAAGTGAGCCAGTACATGCAAGTTGAGCACTTCTCGCATGTCATGCACCTGGTATCCACTGTCAACGCGCGCCTGGCGGAGGGGCTGGGGGCCATAGACGCCCTCCGCGCCACTCTGCCGGCGGGCACTCTTTCGGGTGCGCCCAAGATACGCGCGATGGAAATCATCAATGAACTCGAGCCGTACAAGCGCGGCGTCTACAGTGGAGCAGTCGGCTATCTCGACTGGCGCGGCAACCTGGATACCGCCATCCCCATCCGTACCTTTGTAATCGCCGACGGCAAGGCGCATATCCAGGCCGGCGGCGGCATAGTTGCCGATTCGGACCCGCACAAGGAATGGAAGGAAACACTGAATAAACGTCGCGCGCTCTTCAAGGCGCTGGCGTTGGTGGAGCAGGGATGCGACAGCAAGGCATACTCAACGGCTTGAGTACGGCCAGGTTCTGGAGCGGCTTCGTTCGAAGCGCAACCATCAAAAAGGATGCCTCAACTTGAGGGCAAATCCTCCGGTCGGTTGATATTCCCCAACCGCTCAAAGGCGACGCATTTCCAGTCTGTTTGATCAAGGAGGGCCAGCATGCTGCGCTTGCCCTGCGCCAGGATGGCGTACGCCTTGGGTGCGAGGCGGGTGCGCCAGATGCCTATGGCGTATTGTGTGCGGTTGTCGCCATCCGGTCTGGTTTGGGCTGCGATGGCTGCATCCACCCCGGAGCTGTGCAGGGTGTGCAATAACTTGACCGTGAGATTTGGCGGCAGGGGGTGGCAGTCAACCGGCAGGCTGAGCAGCAGACCGAAACCCTGTTGTCCGGCGTGGGTCAGGCCGGCGGCGAGGGCGGCGAGCGGGCCGTCGTACCCAGGGGGATCGCAAATTAGCGGCAATCCCAGTGAAGCGAGGCGTCGGTCGGGTGTTTTGCACCCGAGCCAGAGTTGGTCCACCTGAGGGGTGAGCGTATCCACGGCGTGGGCGATCAGCGGTTTGCCGTCGATCATGTGCCAGGTTTTATCAGAACCGAAGCGGGTGGATTCGCCGCCGCAGAGGATTACGCCTGACAGGGTTTTCACGTCATTTTTCCTCACCACTTCCCCCACTCCGGTTTTTTCCAACTGGAGAGGAATCTGCGCAGCAATCCTGCCGACTGTGGTCGGGAGGTGGAGTTGCGTTGTGAGACGCTTTGCGCAACTGGGTCAGACTGGCGGGTAGAAGTTGAAACTACCCTTGCGGCTGAAGGCGAAAGCGACCAGTTTGTATTGGTGCGCCAGTTCGAGGGCGAGGCTGCTGGGAGCGCCGACCGAAACCAGGGCTTGAATCCCGGCGTTGATGCTTTTTTGCGCCAGTTCAAAACCAAGCCTGCCGCTTACCCATGCGATCCTTGCCTGGTGCAGCCGCTCATCAAGCCACAGTCTGCCGATCGCCTTGTCGAGTGCATTGTGTCTGCCAATGTCTTCGCCGCCAGCGAGCGGCTCGCCCCTGGCGTTGTAGACAAAAGCCGCGTGGCTGCCTCCGGTGGCGGCGAACAAGGGTTGCTCTCGCGGTTGATCCTGTACCCGCTCGGCAATGGCGCGCGCCAGTTCAAGCAAATCTTCCGCCGGTTTGCCCTGGGCGTTTACTCCTTGCACTGGCGCGAGGTGGGGGTAGAGTCGGGTGAGTTCGCGCAGCGAACAGCCACCGCAGCCGGCGTGGGTCAGTTCCATGCGGGGGATGCTCCTTGGCGCCGGTTTGCCGCGCACCTGTATGGTGTCTTCCTCGACGCAGTAATGCATCCAGTCGAGGTCGGCGCGGCGGCGCAACTGGCCTTCGGCGAACAGAAAACCTGCTGTCAGGGCAACGTCGTCGCCCGGTGTGCGTAACAGGCTGGTGACTGGTTGTGGCTCGCCTTGCTGCCCGGCATAGGCTATGCCGAGCGGCGCTTCGACGGCGACCTGGTCCCGGGAGGTAGTTGGCGCCTCGCCTCGCTTGTAGCAGACGCGGGGCAGTTGCGCTGTTTGTTGTGCTGGTTGTTGCGCCGATTGCTCGGGGCTTCTTTCATCCGCCGCCGTCAGTCCGGTAACCGGCCAGGCTGATTCAGCAGCCATCCAGTTGTTCAAGTGCGGCGATGGTGGCTGGCGACAGGGAGACCTTTCCCTGTTGCTGCGCCTGGGTGAGCTCTCTGCGCATCAGCGGCGACCAGAAAAGACGCATGTGTTCGGCTATCCCTTCGGCGTGGCGCGGGCCGCCGGCTTCAAGGCAGTTGTCGTGGATGGATTCGGCCAGCAGGGTGAGTTTTTGCAGATCCATTTTTCGCTTTGGCGCTCTGGGATCAGGCGGTGGCCAGGGTTGATTCCGCTGCCGTGTCGAAGGCCTTGCGCACCTCAACTGCGGTCACCTTGTATTCCGGGCAGTTGGTGGCCCAGTCGGAATATTCGGTGGTGACAATGTTGGCCTGGCTGTCCGGGTGGTGGAAGGTGGTGTAGACCACGCCTGGTTGCATCTGTTCGCTCAGGGTGGCGCGCAGGCTGGTTGTGCCCACCCGGCTGCTGAGGTTGACCAAGTCGCCCTCGGCTATGCCGCGCGCCTCCGCGTCCTGCGGGTTGAGCTGTAACAGGTCGGTGTGGCTCCACAGGCTGTTGGCGGTGCGCCTGGTCTGGGTGCCGACATTGTATTGGGAGAGGACGCGTCCTGTGGTGAGGAGCAAAGGAAAGCGCGGGCCGGTGCGCTCGCGCGTGGGCACATAGCCGGTGCGCATGAACCTTCCCTTGCCTATAACAAAGTTATCCACATGCATGATGGGCGTACCCTGGGGGGCCTGTTGATTGCAGGGCCATTGCACCGAGCCGAGCTCATCCAGCAGCGCGTAACTCACCCCGGCGAAAGAAGGAGTGAGTGCGGCGATCTCGTCCATTATTTCGGACGGATGGCTGTAGTCCATTGCGTAACCCATGGCCTTGGCAAGCATTTGCGTGACTTCCCAATCCGCCGGGCCGGCCAGGGGTTCTATCACCTTACGAACCCGGTTGATGCGTCGTTCGGCGTTGGTGAAGGTGCCGTCCTTTTCCAGAAAACTGCTGCCGGGTAGAAACACGTGCGCATAGCGGCTGGTTTGATTTTCGAACAGATCCTGTACCACCACGCACTCCATCCTGCTGAAGGCTGTGGTTACATGGCCGCTGTTAGGGTCGGATTGCACCGGGTCTTCACCCTGGACATAGATGCCCTTGAACTGCCCGGCAAGGGCGGCGTCGAGCATGTTGGGCAAGCGCAACCCCGGATCGTCGCTCAACTCCACCCCCCAGTGCGTTGCGAACAGCTTGCGTACTTCCGCATCGCTTACGTGCCGGTAGCCGGGGAATTCGTGCGGGAAGGAGCCCATATCGCACGAGCCCTGCACATTGTTCTGCCCGCGCAGGGGGTTCACCCCACAGCCTTCCCTGCCGACATTGCCGGTAAGCATGGCGAGGTTGGCGATCGCCATCACGGTGGACGAGCCCTGTGAGTGTTCGGTTACCCCCAGCCCATAGTAGATGGCGGCCCTGTCCGCCTTGGCGTATTGTCGCGCCGCGTTGCGCAGTTGTTCAGCCGGAACGTCGCTGATTGCAGAGACGGTTTCCGGCGAATTGTCCTGTTGCCTGATGAACGTCAGCCATTCGTGGAACGGCTCGGCGTCGCAGCGTTGGTCGATATAGCTCTGATCCTGCAAGCCTTCGGTCACGATTACGTGCGCCAACGCGTTGAGCACCGCCACATTGGTCCCCGGCCTGAGTTGCAGGTGCTCGGCGGCGCGAATGCGCGGCGAGGCTACCAGATCGATAACACGTGGGTCGACAACCACCACTTCGGCCCCCTGACGCAGACGGCGCTTCACCCGCGAGGAGAACACCGGGTGCGCATCCGATGGATTGGCGCCGATAAACAGCAGCAGGTCGGCCGAATCGACCGAACGGAAATCCTGGGTGCCTGCCGAGGTTCCGAAGGTTTGTTTTAACCCATAGCCGGTGGGCGAATGGCACACCCGGGCGCAGGTGTCGACATTGTTGGTCCCCAGCACCGCGCGAGTGAATTTCTGCACCAGATAGGTTTCCTCGTTGCTGCAGCGCGACGATGTGATGCTGCCGAGGCAATCCTTGCCGTGCGTTCGCTGCAACTCGCTGAAACGTTTTGCGGTATAGGCTATGGCTTCGTCCCAACCCACCTTGCGCCAGGGCTGGTCAATCGAATCGCGAATCATCGGGCTGGTGACGCGCTCGGCATGGGTGGCGTAACCCCAGGCGAACCGGCCCTTCACGCAGGAGTGTCCTTCGTTGGCGCCGCCCGCCTTGGCGGGAGTCATGCGCACCACTTCGCCGCCTTTGGTCTCGGCCCAGAAGGAGCAACCCACGCCGCAATAGGCGCAGGTGGTGAGTGTGTGGTCTTCGGTCTGGCCTTTTTCGATCACCGTGTTTTCCATCAGGCTGGCCGTTGGACAGGCCTGCACACACGCGCCGCAGGAGACGCATTCCGAATCAAAAAAGGTTTCGGCCGCGCCGGGGGTTATTTTTGAAGCAAATCCGCGCCCCCCCACGCCGAGCGCCAGGGTTCCCTGGATTTCGTCGCAGGCGCGTACGCAACGCGAACAGACAATACACTTGGACGGGTCGAAGGTGAAATAGGGGTTGCTAGTGTCTTTGTCCTGTGCCAGGTGGGTGTGCGTGGGGCGATAGCGTTGCTCGCGCAGGCCGACCACTCCCGCCATGTCTTCAAGTTCGCAATCGCCGTTGGCCGGGCAAGTAAGGCAATCGAGCGGATGGTCGGAGATATAGAGCTCCATCACGCCGCGTCTGAGTCGCGCCAGCTTATCCGATTGGGTAACCACCTGCATGCCCTCGGCAACCAGAGTGTGGCAGGAGGCTGCAGGCTTGGCGCCGCCGTTGATTTCGACCATGCACAGGCGGCAGGAGCCGAATGCCTCAAGCCTATCGAGCGCGCATAGCTTGGGCAGGTGCACTCCCGCTTCGATACAGGCGCGCATCACGCTGGTTCCTTCAAGCGTGGTGTGGCGTCGACCGTTGATGGTCAGGCTGACCTCTTTGGCTTCGCCCACCGATTGGGGCGGCGGCGTACCCAGATCAAGCTCGTAGGCAAGCGCCCGCGCCTCTCCGGAAGAGACGGGTGTTGGCTGTTTCATTCGCCTTCTCCTTGTGTCAGGCCAAAGTCTTCTCTAAAGTGATCGAGCGCGCTCAACACTGGGTAGGGCGTCAGCCCGCCTAAAGCACACAGGGAGGTCTGCTCCATCACTTCGCACAATTCGGTCAGCAGCTTGACCTGCCCCTCACTTGCACTCCCCTGCCGCGCGCGCCGGGCGCGCATCTGGGTGACGAGTTCCGCACCCCTGGTTGAACCAATGCGACAGGGCGTACACTTGCCGCAGGATTCGTGAGCGCAAAAGCGCAAGGCGTATTCCGCCTGCTCGGCAAGATCGACGCTGTCGTCAAACACTACCACGCCGCCGTGGCCGAGCATGGCGCGTTTGGCGGCGAATGACTCGTAATCCAGCGGCGTATCAAAAAGCGAAGGGGGAAGGTAGGCCCCCAGAGGGCCGCCAACCTGCACCGCGCGCACCGGCCTGCCGCTTGCCGTGCCGCCGCCCAGGTCTTCAACCAGTTCGCGTAGAGTTAGGCCGAAGGGGATTTCGTACAGCCCGCCCCGTTTTACATTGCCTCCGAGTTGTGCCGTCAGGGTTCCGCGCGACTGGTTCCTACCCAGCCCGGCGTACGCCTGCGCGCCCTGGGCAAGAATGGCCGGAACAGTCGCCAGGGTGATGACATTGTTCAGTACGGTCGGCTTGCCGAAGGCGCCCTGGAGGGCGGGCAGAGGCGGCTTGAAGCGAATTGTGCCGCGTTTGCCTTCCAGGCTTTCGAGCAGCGAGGTTTCCTCGCCGCAGATATAGGCGCCGGCGCCGCGCCGCAGTTCAATATCGAAATTCAGCCCCTTGCCATTTATGTCAATGTTTTCACCGAGCAGCCCTGACCTGCGCGCTATGCGCAAAGCCAGGTCGAAGCGCTTCTCGACCAATGGGTATTCCGAGCGTAGATAGACATAGCCCTGATTCGCGCCGACTGTGTGTGCGGCGATCACCATGCCTTCGATAAGGGTGAAGGGATCGCTCTCCAACAACAGCCGGTCGGCGAAGGTGCCGCTATCGCCCTCGTCGGCGTTGCAGACAACGTATTTTTGATCTGCTTGCGCCTGCATGACCGTGCGCCATTTGATCCCGGTGGGGAAACCCGCGCCGCCTCGCCCACGCAGGCCGCTGGCGATAAGTTCCTCCACAATCGCCTCGCCGTCCATGGATAGCGCCCGGCGCAAACCGCGCATGCCGCCGGCTGCCTTCCAGGAGTCGAAATCAAGCGGGTGGATTTCGCCCGCGTTGGCGAAGGTGATGCGCTTTTGGGCGGCGAGTTGCGGCTGTTTATCCACCAGCCCGATATAGCGTGGATGTTCAGTGTTCGGCCGCGCCTCGTTCAGCAGCAGCGAATCGACATCTTCGGGCGTCACCTGCGCATAGGCGTGGCGCCTGCCCTCTGCGGCGATTTCCACCAGTGGTTCAAGGTGATACAGCCCACGTCCGCCGGTGGTGATTAAATCTGCCTGGCGCGATGCCGCAAGTTGCGTGAGAGGGTCAAGCAGTTCGGTCGCGCCGGCAGAGATGGCGCCTGTGTCCAGGCCGAGGCGAATGGTCAGGGCGGCGGTTTTTGTGCGCTTGTCGGGAGGAGTGATAAGCGGATCTTTTTGTTTCAGCTTCTCCGGCTGTTTTTGTTCATCCAGCGCCTTGGTTATGGAATCGATCCCGGCGCGGGCGAGGGTTCTCTCCCCCACCTGCGCTGCGGGTGCAAGGGCGCAATTGCCCAAGCAATAGGCGGATTCGATTTCGGCCATGTCGGCGAGCTGTTCGCGGGCCTGGTCGTACAACTGCCTGCCGTCAATCGCCTGGCAGGCTTCGGCGCGGCAGATGCGCGCCACCGGCCTGGCGGGTGGGGTGTCGGCAAGCCTGAAGTCGGGGTAAAAACTCGCCACCGCATGAACATCGGCGCGGGTGGTGTTGCAGGCGGCGGCAAGCTCGGGCAGTGCCCAGTGGGGAAGGCAACCGAAGGTGTCCTGCACCCGGTGTAAAAGCTGGATCAGCAGGCTGCGTTCAACGCGGGCTGCACCCGGTTTGCCGGGGTTGTGACAAGCGCCGCTTTCGTCGGCGAAATGCTCTATCAAGGTTTTGAGTTGGCCGAGCCTTTCCATCTACTTGCATCGCCCGTGCTGTAAAAGATTGGCAAGGCTAACAACAAAAAAGGGCGCGGGTCAAGCAATGATTTATTGTTGTACCGCCGGCAGGGTTGCCTAACTTCTCGCAGCCCACTCGGCCAGGTAGCTTGGCTCAAGCGCGGTTGCGGGAATGCACCCGCCGGTTCGCCATTTCTCACGGGCGTATTCGGCTAGGTTGGCGGCGGTGGGGTTAGTGATAACCAGTTGCAATTGCCCTAACCCGTTTTGCTTTGAATTCAACCGCGCAAGCGTGTCTTCCCTGCCGTGATAGAGCACCGGGTATTGCCCGTCGGCGTAGTGACGAAGGTATTGAGGAAGGATGTCTAAAGGCAGATGGCGCGAGGCCGTTTCCGCCGCCTGCCAGCTGCCGCGACAAAAGCGGGTGACGTAGCAATAACCCATGCGCGCATCGAGCAGAATTGCGCCGTCTGTATTGGCGAGCCTGTCCCAGGCAAGCGCCACCAGTGAATTAAGCGGCGTCACCGGCAGGTTGTGCGCCCAGGCAAGCGCCTGTCCAACGGCGCAGGCCAACCTGATGCCGGTCAGGGAACCCGGACCGTTGACAATAGCCAGCGCATCAAGGTCGCCCAGCTCTAATTCGGCTTGCCGTAGCAGGTCAGTGATTGAGTCAAGCAATTGCTCGCCGTGGAGTGCCCCGCCAAGCTTGGCGTCAAGATAATCCTCGCCACGCCATAGCACCAGCCGGCCGGTTACGGTGGAAGCGTCCAACGCCAGAATCTTCGGGCTAGCGCCAGCTGTGCTCATAAATCATCAACACGGCAAAAACAAGTAGCGCTACTCCGCAGACGCGGCCGAGCATTTTGTTTACCCCTGGGCTTTGCAACCAGCGGCTGAGCCGATCGCAAAACACCACCAATGCGCCCTGCCACAGGCTGTTTATGACGATCAACACCGTCACCAGCAACAGCAATTGCGCCTCAACGCGAATTGGCGCATCGAGCGCCACAAAACCCGGAAGGAGAGTGAAGAACAGCACCAACACCTTGGGATTGAGCAGATTGGTAAGCATGGCGCTGAGGGTGCTGAAACGCCATCCCACCTGCTTCCCCACGCCGAGTTTCATTCTGCCCCGTTGTACAAAACTCTGCAACCCTAACCATGTGAGGTAGACAGCTCCGAGTAACACCAGCAGGCTGTAAAGCTCGGGGAAGCCAAGCACAAACAGGCTAATACCCACCAGGGCCAACATCAGGTGCGCCATCAACCCAAGCTGCACACCCGCTACCGCCGCCATGCCCACTCCCTTGCCGCTGGCAAGGGTGTTACGAATAATCAGCATGGTGTCCGGGCCGGGCGAAAGCACCAGGGGTATGGTCACCAGCATAAAAGGAACAATACTGCCGACCGCCCAGTTCAACATCGACAACTCCGTGGATGAAAGGCTGCAAGGCGAAGCAAGGCGGTGCATACTAGCGCCATTCCCTGTCCTTTAATCAAGCCTATGACGCAATCAGCCAACCAGGTCGCCCAACCTTCGCGATGGCAGGCCTATGCGCAATTGTTCCTGCGCCTGGGGTTGGTGGCCGCCATAGTTGCAAGCGCTTTTGTGTTGCTCTCAAGCGATAAGGGCCTTGTGCAAAACTACCTGCTTGGCCGCAAGATAGAGGAACTCAACACTCGCATAACCGCACAGCGCGAGCAGAACCGGCAACTGGAGCGAACGCTCGCCAGCCTGCGTACGGACACGGACATGATCGAGTATATCGCCAGGCGCGAGCTGATGATGGTTGGGGAAAAGGAAATCCTTTTTGACCTTCCGCCTCACCGGACACATTGAGCGAGCCGACTCGTTGGGCATTGCTGGCTGCCTCAGGCGTCAGCAGGCGCATGGGGAAGGATAAACTCACTCTGACCGTCCTGGGTAAATCGGTCATCCAGCACAGCATTGAACTATTTTTACGCCACCCGGCGTTTCAGGGCGTATTGGTCGTCCATACGGGTGGCGGGCTGCCGCTGACGCACCCGGCGTTGCATGCCTGTCAGGGCGGAGACAGTCGTTCGCAATCGGTGCTGAACGGCTTGCAACATCTTGCGACCATCGTCTCCGGCAACCCACAGGTATGGGTGCACGATGCCGCCCGCCCCTGCCTTGGTCGCGCCGCGCTGGACGAGCTTGTCCATGCCTGTGATAAAGCCGATACTCCCGCCATTGTTGCAAGCCGCGCCAGCGACAGCATCAAGCGAGCGGACAGCGCCGCCAACGAGCAGCCCCTCATAGCCGAAGACTGCAACCGCGATTACTATTGGCAGGCGCAAACCCCGCAGATTGCGCGACTGGATCAACTCCTCGCCGCCTACGAGCACTGCCTGCAACAAAGCCTGGAGGTTACTGACGAAGCCGGCGCGTTAGGCGCTATAGGCCTCAAGGTGCGCCTGCTTGCCTGCCCGGTTCCCAACCCCAAGCTAACCTTTCCCAAGGATCTCAGGCTGATCGAGCTGCTGCTGGCGTCATGAATCAACTCAACGTCTGGCTGGTGGGGGGCTATGTGCGCGATCGGTTGATTGGTCGCCCGGCCAGAGAACGCGACTGGGTGGTGCTGGGGGCTAGCCCGGAGGAAATGCTTGCACGAGGATTTACCCAGGTTGGCGCCTCCTTCCCCGTTTTTTTGCACCCGCATACCAATGAGGAATACGCCCTGGCGCGAAGCGAGCGCAAGAGTGGCAGCGGCCACAAGGCCTTTATCACCAGCACCGAAAATGTAAGCCTGGAAGACGACCTCAGGCGGCGCGATCTGACCATCAATGCTCTGGCGCAAAAACAGGATGGTGAAATCAGCGATCCACACGGCGGGTTGCGAGACCTCGCCGGGCGTTGGTTGAGACACATTTCTCCCGCCTTTGCCGAAGACCCATTGCGAGTGCTGCGCGTGGCGCGTTTTACCGCCCAGCTTGCCCCTTGGGGATTTCATATCGCGCCGCAAACCCTTGAGTTGATGGGGCGGATTGTGCGTTCGGGTGAACTGGCGACTCTCCCCCCCGAGCGCATCTGGCGGGAAACCGAAAAAGCGTTGGCGTGCGAACGCCCTTCGGAGTTCTTTTACAGCCTGCGCGCCTGTGGCGCACTCAAGGCGTTGTTCGGTGAAATTGATGCCCTTTTTGGCGTGCCGCAACCAGCGGAGCACCACCCTGAGGTCGACAGCGGCATACACACAATGATGGTGGTGGACGCCGCCGCGCGCGCGCAGCTTTCACCCGCCGAGCGGTTTGCCGCGCTGGCGCACGACCTGGGCAAAGGCATAACGCCTGAGCGCGAACTGCCGAAGCACCACATGCACGAAAAACGTGGCGCGGCGCTGGTGGACGCTCTGTGTCAACGCCTGCGCGTCCCCGCCAACGCGCACAAGCTCGCGCGCATCTGTTGCGTCGAGCACCTGCTCTGCCATCGCGCCCATGAACTTAAAACATCGACCATCTGCGATCTGATCACCAGGTTGGACGGATGGCGCAATCCAACCAAGGTTGCCTCCTTTACAAAAGTGTGCCAGGCGGATGCGCGCGGCAGGCTGGGTTTCGAGCATTGTGACTATCCCCAGGCCGATTACCTCGCCAAGTGTCACCAGGCCGCATTGGGTGTGCAAAGCGCCGAGGTGATTGCCGGCATTCAGGACAATGCCGCCAAGCCCAAAGCCATCCGCCGGGCGCGTATCGAAGCCATGGAAAAAGTGAAAAAACAAATGAAGCTGTGACCCTGTCAACAGTAAACCCAGATCGCGCGAAAAAGCGATTGCCAGCGACCACGACCTGCCAGGGTTGAGAGTTGCATTTTTTTGCGCCTTTTATGCCCTGGAGGAGGAAAGCGGAGGCCGATCTGGGCATCTTTTTCGAAAAGCGGTTGACACCAGCGGTCGAATCCCTAGAATCCCCCTCCCCTGCACAATGCGGCAGTGGAAAAACAGCAGGCAAACCAGCGCGTTGCGCAGGGGAAAGCCTCCTGTTTGGTTCTTTAGCAATTGATTGCAAGTAACAAGTTTTTTTATGTAAAAGCGCCATGCCATAGACCTGATTTTTTAGGGTTCTATGGTCAAGTAATGAAGTGCACAAGGTGGATGCCTTGGCAGTTGGAGGCGATGAAGGACGCAGGAGCCTGCGATAAGCCCGGGGGAGCTGGCAAACGAGCGCTATATCCCGGGGTTTCCGAATGGGGCAACCCGGCCGCTACGGCGGTCACCACTCACTGAATCCATAGGTGTGTGGAGCGAACCCGGAGAACTGAAACATCTAAGTACCCGGAGGAAAAGAAATCAACCGAGATTCCCTGAGTAGCGGCGAGCGAAAGGGGAACAGCCCTAAAGCCTGATGCTGTTAGCAGAAGTGTCTGGAAAGTCACGCCATAGCGGGTGATAGCCCCGTATGCGAAAACCGCATCAGGTCATACGAGTAGGACGGGACACGTGAAATCTTGTCTGAACATGGGGGGACCATCCTCCAAGGCTAAATACTACCAACTGACCGATAGTGAACTAGTACCGTGAGGGAAAGGTGAAAAGTACCCCTGTGAGGGGAGTGAAACAGACCTGAAACCTTGTGCATACAAGCAGTAGGAGCCCAGCTACTTAGTCACGAGCATAATCATGTATTACGTATATATACTCCAGGATATGTCTAATGCGGACAATGTCTACATTGGATATACAGCGAACCTCAAACGCAGGCTTGCAGAGCACAACAAGGGGAAAACCCATCCGCGCGTGGCGTGAGATGGCAGATATTGTATTACGAGGTTTATCAAAGTGAATCAGTAGCAAGAACGCGAGAGCGCAAATTAAATGCGCATGGTCGTTCCAAACAGCTACTTCTCGAGCGTATTCGAGAGTGACTAAGTAGCTGGGTGACTGCGTACCTTTTGTATAATGGGTCAGCGACTTACATCTCAGTGGCAAGGTTAACCGTATTGGGGAGCCGTAGGGAAACCGAGTCTTAACAGGGCGAATCAGTCGCTGGGAGTAGACCCGAAACCGGGCGATCTATCCATGGCCAGGTTGAAGGTGCGGTAACACGCACTGGAGGACCGAACCCACCTATGTTGAAAAATGGGGGGATGAGCTGTGGATAGGAGTGAAAGGCTAATCAAGCCCGGAGATAGCTGGTTCTCCACGAAAGCTATTTAGGTAGCGCCTCATGCGATTACCTCTGGGGGTAGAGCACTGTTTCGGCTAGGGGGTCATCCCGACTTACCAAACCGATGCAAACTCCGAATACCAGACAGTACAGCATGGGAGACACACGGCGGGTGATAACGTCCGTTGTGGAGAGGGAAACAACCCAGACCGCCGGCTAAGGTCCCAAAGATGTGGTTAAGTGGGAAACGATGTGGGAAAACACAGACAGCTAGGAGGTTGGCTTAGAAGCAGCCACCCTTTAAAGAAAGCGTAATAGCTCACTAGTCGAGTTGGCCTGCGCGGAAGATGTAACGGGGCTAAACCACACACCGAAGCCGCGGGTGCAGAAGGTTGACTAAAACATTGGCAATCGGATAAAACCGCAGGACGCCTTATGGCAAAATCCGGTTATATATTTGATTGAATTGAAGGAGATAGCGTAAATGTACAAGTGGATTTTTTTGGTCGCACTGGTAATGCTTGCCGGATGCGCCCAGACCAAATTCAACATCCAGGAAAGAGACGACGGTCTTATCCCATCCTACGATGATTCCCAACACTACTTCATCTATGGGATAGGGCAGCAAAAGAACCTTGATCCAGCCGAAATCTGCGGCGGAGCCAACAAGGTTGCGCGAGTCGAAACGCAGACTACCTTCCTGAACGGCTTCTTGGGTGTAATCACATTTGGCATCTACACCCCGCAACAAGCCAGAATCTATTGCTCGAAGTAAGGAGTAGCGGGTTTCAATTCAGCAAATGTTTTAGTCAACCTTCTGTGCGGTAGTGGAGCGTTCTGTAGGCCGGTGAAGGCAAGTTGAGAAGCTTGCTGGAGGTATCAGAAGTGCGAATGCTGACATGAGTAACGATAAAACGGGTGAAAAACCCGTTCGCCATAAGACTAAGGGTTCCTGCGCAACGCTAATCGGCGCAGGGTGAGGCGGTCCCTAAGGCGAGGCAGAAATGCGTAGTCGATGGATAACAGGTTAATATTCCTGTGCTCCCTGATATTGCGATGGAGAGACGGAGAAGGCTAGGCCGGAACACCGATGGTTGTGTGTATCCAAGGTTGTAGGCAGAGCGTGTAGGCAAATCCGCACGCTTAATGTCGAGAGCCGAGTGCGACGACCCCTTTGTGGGTTGGAGCGGCTGATGCCATGCTTCCTGGAAAATCTTCTAAGCTTCAGATATCAGGAACCGTACCCTAAACCGACACAGGTAGTCGGGTAGAGAATACTATGGCGCTTGAGAGAACTTGGGTGAAGGAACTAGGCAAAATGGCACCGTAACTTCGGGAGAAGGTGCGCCGGTATTGGTGATGGGACTTGCTCCCTGAGCTGAAACCGGTCGAAGATACCAAGTGGCTGCGACTGTTTAGTAAAAACATAGCACTCTGCTAACACGAAAGTGGACGTATAGGGTGTGACGCCTGCCCGGTGCCGGAAGGTTAATTGATGGTGTTAGCTCTTTTGAGCGAAGCTCCTGATCGAAGCCCCGGTAAACGGCGGCCGTAACTATAAACTGTTGTAGTTACGTAAATAAACTCAGCTAAATGCTGGAAACTCCGAGAATCCTCCAGTACTCATCGCTTATACAAGCGAAAGTGACAATCTGCGAGGTGCGGACAATCAGCAGGAAAGGTTTCAAAGCCGACCATGGCTTTGGAAAATCCTCAGAGACTACACGCTGAGCGTCATTACGCAGTCACAATAGATGACGATGATATAGTCCGAACTTTGTAGCGATACAAAGAGTCGAAAAGACCGCATTCAAACCAGGCGTTGGCTTTGAATGCGTAACATGCAAGAACGGTCCTAAGGTAGGAAACGCTGCCTTAGTAAAATCCGGCCAAATGCTGGAAACTCCGAGAATCCTCCGGTACTCATCGCTTATGCAAGCGAAAGTGACAATCTGCGAGGTGCGGACAATCAGCAGGAAAGGTTCCTTTTGTACAACACAAGCTATGACGCACAAAACGCATGCAGTATCCGAACGCATAGGCAACTACCTCGCGGGTTTTGCCGATGGCGAAGGAAGTTTCCATATTTCCTTTCGCAAGCGCGATGACTACTCCATGCCGTGGAAAGTGTCGCTCTGCTTCAACGTGTCGCAAAAAGACAGGGTGATTTTGGCAATGTTCAAAAAACACCTTGGCTGCGGGACATTGCGTGGCAGACCTGATGGAGTCTGGTATTACGAGGTCAACAACCTTGTCGCCATAACCACCAGCGTCATTCCATTTTTTACCCGTTTTGGTTTTCTGTCCGCCAAAAAAAAGCGCGACTTCGCCAAATTCAAACAGGCGAACGCACTGATTCAGGCGGGAGAACACAAAACCGCGCAGGGAATCAAAGCCCTGCTGGAAATTCGGAGAGAAATGAACGACGGCGGCGCCAACAGGAGAAAATACAGCGATCAGCAAGTGTTGCAACAACTGGAAAATCCTCAGAGACTACACGCCGGACCGGAACACCAGTAAAGCCAGCAACCAGGAGTTGTCGGCAACGGGTGGTTTGGAAGATATAGTCCCAACTGCATAGCGATATGCAGGGGCGCAAGCCCTGTTCGGCAACTGCCGAACAAAGATTCGAGCGAAATTCCTTGTCGGGTAAGTAACATTGCCCCTTTTGGCCCGCAAGGGCCGATAGCAAACCGGCTCATATCGGGGAAGCCCTCCCTGCCAGTGCAGGCAGCGGGTAATCCCGAGGGAAGTCCCTCAATTAGTAAATAATTGGCGGACCCCGTAACGACTGATCCGAAAGGTGAGGCGCGAACTGAGCGCCTGAATGCATCATTCAGGAAAACAGCTTGCGCAATACGCCGGTAGCTTGTCCCTTACAAAGGAAGTAAGAGCCTATGAAGCCCCAACGGATAAAACTGCATCCGGAATATGTGACAGGTTTAACCGAGGGTGAAGGCTGTTTCCACATCTCCTTCAGCTATCGCAAGAAGCTGAAGGTAGGTATAGAAACCAGACCTTCGTTTTCCATCACACTCAACCGCAGGGATTTGATGCTTTTACAAGGAGTGCATCAATACTTCGACTGTGGAACGGTCAGATACTCGCAAGGCGACAGGACGTACAAGTACGAAACGCGTTCGGTTGCCGAGCTGGTGGACAGGGTCATTCCACATTTCGAAACACATCCCTTGCGGGGCGACAAGCAAAACGACTTTACGCGTTTTGCCTTGATCTGCCGCAGAGTGCGTGCAAACCAACACCTGAATGGCAAGCAACTCAGATCAATAATTGAATCTGCGTATGCGATGAATCCATCAGGCAAACGCAAGCACGGGAAGGAAGAGCTTCTAAGGGCGCTTGACAAGCTAAAGGTATAGTCTGCGCCCCTGAGAAATCAGGGGGTTAACGTGAAGTTCCGACCTGCACGAATGGCGTAACGATGGCCACGCTGTCTCCACCCAAGACTCAGTGAAATTGAAATCGCTGTGAAGATGCAGTGTATCCGCGGCTAGACGGAAAGACCCCGTGAACCTTTACTACAGCTTTACACTGGGTTTTGACTGCGCTTGTGTAGGATAGGTGGGAGGCTTTGAAGCAGTGGCGTCAGCCATTGTGGAGCCAACCTTGAAATACCACCCTGGCGCAGTTGAGGCTCTAACCTGGGTCCCTTATCGGGATTGGGGACAGTGTATGGTGGGTAGTTTGACTGGGGCGGTCTCCTCCCAAAGAGTAACGGAGGAGCACGAAGGTACCCTCAGCACGGTTGGACATCGTGTGTTGTGTGTAAAGGCATAAGGGTGCTTGACTGCGAGACAGACAAGTCGAGCAGGTGCGAAAGCAGGTCTTAGTGATCCGGTGGTTCTGAATGGAAGGGCCATCGCTCAACGGATAAAAGGTACTCCGGGGATAACAGGCTGATACCGCCCAAGAGTTCACATCGACGGCGGTGTTTGGCACCTCGATGTCGGCTCATCTCATCCTGGGGCTGAAGCAGGTCCCAAGGGTATGGCTGTTCGCCATTTAAAGAGGTACGTGAGCTGGGTTTAGAACGTCGTGAGACAGTTCGGTCCCTATCTGCCGTGGACGTATGAGATTTGAGAGGAGCTGTTCCTAGTACGAGAGGACCGGAATGGACGAACCTCTGGTGTTCGGGTTGTGATGCCAATTGCATTGCCCGGTAGCTAAGTTCGGAAGGGATAACCGCTGAAAGCATCTAAGCGGGAAGCCCACCTCAAGATAAGATCTCACTGAACCTTCGGGTTCTATAGGGCCCTTAAAGACCATAAGGTTGATAGGTCGGGTGTGTAAGCGTTGCAAGGCGTTGAGCTAACCGATACTAATTGCCCTATTGGCTTGACCATATAACACCTAAACAATCAGCAAAGGCTGGCAGGCTTTTACATAGACTTGTTACAATTGCAATCGAATTCGGCCCGGGGCAATCTCGCGCGGGCCAAACAGTTTGCCTGACGAACACAGAGCGGTTGACCCACCTGATTCCATTCCGAACTCAGAAGTGAAACGCCGCATCGCCGATGGTAGTGTGGGGGCTCCCATGTGAGAGTAGGTCATCGTCAGGCATTTTTTTATTTGTTCACTGGCGTTTAGCCATCTTTGTCCTTTTAGCGCAACTACTTTATTGGCCCATTCAACCCTGAAGTGCAACACAAGGCCGGCTCATCATAGCTTCGGCGAACTCAAGTGGCGACTGGAACCCGAGGACCTTCCTCGGACGAAGATTGAGCGTATTCTCCACCATTTGCACGG
>Ga0209562_1000153_pt1 | contig 30101 bp, 25 predicted proteins | sample WorMetvacBELIZE2_FD_187399 | JGI IMG/M metagenome (GOLD analysis project Ga0209562, IMG submission 187399) | Marine gutless worms symbiont microbial communities from Max Planck institute for Marine Microbiology, Germany - Olavius vacuus BELIZE.2... | ecosystem: Host-associated > Annelida >... | reverse complement strand
GAAGGGAAAGGGATAAGATTGGGTAGACGGGCTTCAAATACTCAGTTCTCTCGATGCAACAGCCGATTATTGAACGATACCGGACTTACAATTTTTCCCAATTCTATTATGTATGTCTCGCCATGTCCAGTAGTCTTTTCTCAAATTCCTTCCACCACAAGCAAAATACCTTTTTGGATGAAAGCTTCTGACTGTTCCATGGGGCATGGCGCTGAGAACGATTAAAGAATAATCTCCGATAAGCTGTTGAAGAGTTCGGCGGTCCACCGTCCCAATGGGAAAATATCAATGGGCAGGAAGCGGTCTGAAATGATAACAAAGAGCAACAGGTAGACCCCGTAGCGATTGTATGGAATACTCAAATCAGGACGCCTGTGAAGAACAGCATTCACCAATCGGGAACCATCCAGTGGAGGGATGGGCAGGATGTTGAAGAGAAACAGCAGCAAATTAACGAAAGCCGCTTGCTGAAGCACCGCGAGAAGTGAGGACATGAATGGCGTGTTTGAAAGCGGCAGCACAAAGAACGCTTTGAGCAACAGCAGCAGCAGAACGGCAACAGCAAAGTTGGCCGCGGGACCCGCGAGGGAGGTTAACACCAATCCCCAATTGGGTTTCTTGTATTTTCGTATGTCGATAATTACCGGTTTTGCCCAGCCGAAGCCCGCAACGAGCAACAACAAGGTGCCTATCGGCGTCAAATGAGCCATGGGATTGAGGGTGAGGCGCCCTTGCTCCCCTGGGGTGGGATCACCGAGGGCGGTGGATACCCTGGCATGCGCGTATTCGTGAATTGATAAGCTCATAAGCAAGAGAGGAAGAATAATCAATATGTCTCGAATTTCCATAGAAAACAACATGGCTTACACCTCTTCGCATTGCTTTTCGAACCATAAATGCGTTTCATGAAAACCAATTCCACTAAAGACGCGGCGAACACGGACCTCGGCTACAACGATATCTGCCCCAAAGGACTGCCTCTTGAGAAATTAGTTGCTCACAACGATGCATGATTCGGTTACGCAGGAGCCATTATACCCCGTATCATTATTTTTTCAACGAAACATAGACAAAAAAACGGCTAGAGAAAAAAAGAGGCCACTTTGGGATTGATGGTGAACAGCATGCGGCAAGGGATGAGAGTGGCGGAGGTGGCTTTACTCCCACTTGAAAATGAGTGAAGTCACCACCAGGAACAACAGCAGCATAGCGATGAGAGCCTGGAAGTTTGGCATGATGTCCACCATGCCAGCGCCGTCCAGCATAATGGCTCTGGCGCCTTCAAGGTAGTGGGTGAGCGGGAAAATTCGGGAAATTTTCTGGAGAATCGGCGGTGTACCTTCCAGAGAGAAAAAAATACCTGAGAAGACCATCATGGGCCAGAGAGCTAAATTCATTACGCCACTGGCCAACTCCTCACTTTTAATGCGAGCGGCAAAAATCAATCCAAAGGCAATCATGCACACGGTGGCCACGGCGGTGAGAAAAATGAGATTCAGATACGATCCTTCCATCATGAAATTTAAAAACAGATTACAGCCGGCATAGACGATAATGGCCGTAGTGAGAACGATGTAGAGCCGCGAAACAAGCTGAGCCGATACGAATTCCAGGGCCTTCACTGGTGTGGCTTTGAGTCTTTTAAGCACGCCATTTTTCCGATATCGAACGATAATCCAACCGACACCGAAGATACAGGAGAACATCATGTTCATCCCGATAACCCCGGGCACAAACCAGTCGACATACCGGATGGGCTTGCCGCTCACTGATTGTCTATTAAAACTGGAAATATCGGAATTGAGAAGCATGGACTCCGCCGCGTCTCCCTTGGGCGAATCGTCGTTGATGTAGTATTCTCCTTCTCGAAAATCAATGAGCATGTCGATTTGATGATGCCGTATCCGATTGAAGGCCTCTTCAACGTCTTGATAGGGTATCACTTCCACAAATGACTGACTTGAAAAGGTGTCTTCGGTGGATAGCTCACCGATAACTCCTACCTTGAAAAGAGCCTCATCCCTACCGGAGAAGGCGAATGAAAAAACAAAAACAAGAAACACGGGGAAAATAAGGTTCCAGAAAAGCGCGCCCTTATCACGGACAAACTCCATGTTGCGAGCATGCATGAGGGCCAGAAATCTACGCACAATGCTTTCTCCTTAGGCCCGAAGCGATGAGCCGGTGAGTTTCAGAAAGAGGTCTTCCAGATCCGGGGTATGAATAGAGAGGCCAGCTAAATGAGCGCCTGAATGGATGAGATTGTGGAGGGTTTTATCCACATCGTTTGAGTGAATCTCGATACCATCTTCTCTTCGGATAGCCCCTTCGGGCACATCGCGGTGTTCATCCCAAGGCAACCGAACGGCCACTCCCTCAAAATGCTCTTCCAGCAGTTTCGCTGGCGCATCGCGCGCGATGATGTGTCCATGGTCCATGATGGCCACTTCGTCGCAGAGAATCTCAGCCTCTTCCATATAATGAGTGGTAAGAAGTACCGTTTTCCCCTCTTTCTTTATCTTCTCAATCAACAGCCAGAAATTGCGTCGGGCCTGGGGATCCAAACCTGTGGTTGGTTCATCAAGAAATACCATCTCGGGGTCGTTAACGATGGCCAGCGCCAGCAGCAATCTCTGCCGCTGCCCTCCTGAAAGCTTCCGATTATCCCTTTTGAGAATATCAGTGAGACTACAGATTTCTATGACTTCTTCGAGATTGCGATTTTTTGAATACAGAGCGGAAAACAATTTCAGGGTTTCTACAACCGTTATGTAATCCTGAAGCGCGGTGTTCTGAAATTGAATACCCACCCTCTCATGGAAATGAGAGCCGATGGGCTTCCCCCGAAACAGAGAACGGCCAGAGCTGGGTTTGAGAATGCCCTCCATCATCTCGATGGTGGTGGTTTTTCCAGCACCGTTTGGCCCGAGTAGCCCGAAACAAATTCCCTCCTCAATGTCGAAGGATATATTGTCTACGGCCTGAAGATTCCCATAGTTTTTGCTGAGGTTTTCCACCGTCAAAATGCTACTCATCAGCCAAATATACAGTGAGCTTTGCGAATGGACAAGTGAATCATCGGATTATTGAGCAAAGCGGCATCCGGTATCCATAACAGCTCGCTGTTTTTTCCTAAAACAGTCCCTGAAAGTGAAAATCTGTTTGCCACACCCTTCATCAGGTCTTATTTTAGATGTGACGGAAGGAAAATCGAAGCATGTCAGACGAAAACGACAACCAGGTTATTGCTGCCACCGAGGCTCTTCCTAATCATATCTACGTTCTTCCCCTACAGGGTAAACCGATTTTTCCGGGAATTTTCACTCCCATAATGATTACCGAAACCGATGACATTGCTGTGGTCAACAAGGCGATGGAAACCCACAAGGTGATCGGTTTGGTGCTCACCAACGACCCGACTACAGAATCACCCAATCCGGATGAGCTATACCAGATCGGTACTGCCGCGAGAATCGTCAAATCGATCAGTCTGCCTGATAATGGTGCTAATATCTTCATCAGTACTCTCAAGCGATTTCGCATCGCCAGAATTCACAATGCCATTAGCCCATATTCTGCCGTGGTGGAATATCTGGATGATGTCTACAACAGCGAGGACAATGAACTCAAAGCGCTCACCAGAGCGCTGCTCTCCGAGATGAAATTGATTAGTGAAGATAATCCTCTTTTTTCTGAAGAGATGCGATTAAACATGATAAACATCGACAACCCAGGGAAAATCGCGGATTTCATCACCAGTATTCTCAATGTCGATCGGAACAAGCAGCAGGAAATCCTGGAAACCACGGATGTGAAAAAGCGCATAGAAATGGTGCTCGTATACATCAAGAAGGAGCATGAACTCACGAAGATTCAAAAACGCATCGCCGGAAAAATCAACGAAAAAATCGAAAAGAATCAGCGAGATTACTTCCTTAAAGAGGAGCTCAAAGCCATCAAAAAGGAACTGGGAGAACCTGCCGATGCCCGATCCAGTGAATATCAGAAATTTCTACAGTCCATCGAAAAGTTCTCCTTTGAGGGTGAGGTGGCGGAGCAGGTAGAAAGGGAGCTCGAGAAATTCCAACTCATGGAACCATCCTCCAGCGAGTACATTGTCACCCGTAACTATTTGGACTGGGTTGTCTCCCTCCCCTGGGGGAGGCCGCCGGTGGAAGAAATCGATATCGCCGGAGCCATGAACATACTGGATGAGGATCATTACGGTCTGGACGATGTGAAGGAACGCATTCTGGAATATCTGGCCGTGCGAAAACTTAAAAAAGACTCGAAAGGTTCCATTATTCTGCTTGTTGGCCCCCCGGGGGTTGGCAAAACCTCTATCGGCATGTCCATCGCCCGCGCCATGGACCGGCCCTTTTTCAGGTTTTCAGTGGGGGGTATGCGAGACGAAGCGGAAATCAAAGGACATCGGCGCACCTATGTGGGGGCCATGCCGGGGAAAATCCTCCAGGGTATGAAAATTGTCAAATCCAGCGCACCGGTATTCATGATCGATGAGATTGACAAACTGGGTATTTCTTACCAGGGTGACCCCTCATCGGCCTTGCTGGAAGTGCTCGACCCTGAACAAAATATTCTCTTCCGAGATCATTATCTGGATTTGCCCTTCGATCTCTCCCACGTTGTCTTCGTGGCCACCGCGAATACATTGGACTCCATTCCCCGTCCGCTACTCGATAGAATGGAAGTAATCCGTCTTTCGGGATATGTCATTGAGGAAAAAGTCGAAATCGCGAAACGTTACATCATACCCAAAAGTCTGAAAAAGCATGGACTCAAGAAGCGGCAGATTCGCTATAACAAATCCGCTCTGGTATCCATTGCCGATGGATACGCCCGGGACGCGGGAATGCGCACCTACGAGAAGGCCATCGACCGCATCCATCGCAAAGTGGCTCGGCAGGTATTGGAGGCGGAAGACACGCTGCCGCTCAAGGTAAGCTCCGACAATTTGGAATCCTTTCTTAAAAAACCATATTTCCACGAAGACGGGCTGAAAAAGGCCGCCTTGCCCGGCATGGCCCTGGGTTTGGCGTGGACCAACATGGGTGGTGATGTGCTGATCATTGAAGCTGAGGCCATTAGGGGTAAGGGGGGGTTCAAGCTCACCGGGCAGATGGGGGATGTCATGAAGGAATCGGCCGCCATCGCCTACACCCGGGCGAGGAAACTCGTTGAAGGCATTGAGAAATACAAGAGATTCTTCAATGCCCACATCGTTCATCTTCACATACCCGAAGGGGCCACGCCCAAGGACGGTCCCTCGGCGGGCATCACCATGACGATAGCCCTGCTCTCTCTCGCCACCGCTACCACGATTCGGACCAACCTGGCCATGACTGGGGAACTCAGTCTTACCGGCAAGGTGCTGGCGATTGGAGGCTTGAAAGAAAAAACCATAGCCGCCCGACGTCACAAGATAAAGGACGTTATCATTCCGGAAGCCAATCTCAGAGATTTGGAAGAAATCCCAGATCATGTCAAGAAAGGCATCAAATTTCATCCGGTGAAGGAATTTATCGAGGTAATGACCCTGGCGATGCCCAACTATCGCGCGGGTTCACTGAAATAGGCGATATAGCACAGGAATGATTCTGGAAGAAATTGACTACACGGGCTACGCCGAACTTCTTATCAACTCGGGCATCAACTTACAGCCAGGGCAAAATCTTATCATCCGCTACCATGTTGGCGGATCTCTGCTGGCTCGGCAATGCGCGGAATTTGCCTACCAGCGGGGCGCGACACTGGTTGTCATGCTTCCTGTTGACACCCATATCACCCGTGCCAGAATAGCAGCTCAAGCCAACAAAGAGAGGGCACTCGCGGCTGTCCCTGGTTGGATGGGAGCGTGGCAGCACACAGTGCTCACCGAGAAATGGGCATATCTCGCGCTTGAGTCCTATGAAGATGTGGGATTGCTCAAAAATACCCATCAGAACGCCCTGATGATTTATGAAAAACACCTGCACGAAAGCTTATCCGATTTCAGGAATGCGATAATCTCCCATGACATCCAATGGTGTGTCGCAGGAGTCCCCGGTCCACATTGGGCTGAACGAGTGCTCGGGAAAGGCGGGAATACCGCCGAGCTCTGGAACAAACTCCAGCCCATACTTCTTCTCAACCAAAAAAGCCCGAGTGATGCCTGGAAGGCCAAGGCACAAGACTTGCAGGAATACGCAAATCGGCTCAACGCTCTCAAACTCGACTCTTTGCATTTCGAGGGTAAGGGCACCGATCTGCGGGTGGGCTTACTGCCAACATCTATCTGGAAAGGTGGTGCGGAGCAGTGCCGCGGAATATCCACCTTACCGAACATCCCCACCGAGGAGGTGTTTACCACTCCCAACCGACTACGCTGCGATGGTGTGGTTCGGGTTACCCGACCGGTGGAATTGCGGGGCACCGTGGTAAATGGCGCTGTTTTCACTTTCGAAAATGGGGTGCTCGCGCACTATTCGGCCGACGAGGGCATTGACGCGTTAAAGGGCTTCGTTGACACCGACTCCGGGGCCACGCGACTTGGCGAGGTAGCCCTGGTGTCCGAAGATTCGCCGATTGCGCAGAGCGGCCTTATCTTCGACGCCATTCTGTACGATGAAAACGCGTCCTGTCACATCGCCCTGGGCGCGGGATATTCTCGTTCCCTCTCCACCCCGAAAAACCTCGATACCGATGAGCGAAAAATCGCGGCCGGATGCAATGTTTCGCTGGTACATCGGGACTTCATGATCGGATCGGAGTCTATCAAGGTAAGCGGCATCGATAGGAGCGGTCGCAAAACGCCCATTATCCGAAACGGCCGCTTTGTAATTTAATACGTCGATTTCATAAGCGCCACCGCCATGGCGGGACAGAATTGGGGTTGTATCTTTTCGTTTATTGCCTCTATTCTTGAATTCGGAGCTTTTGTTGCTTAAACAAATGATGCTTTCCCACAATCCGCAAAGGCTTCGCTTAGCTCGTTGGTTTGGCTGCGTTCACTTTCGCATAATTGCGGGCTCAGTTCGGTATCGGGCAGGAGGTTGTCCGGTTTTTGTACCGGGTGATTCGAAATACACTTCAGTATTGTGAGGTAGTTATGAAAAAGTTTTTATCGTTCATCCCATTGCTCACCCTCATAGTCAGCATGGGATTCGCTCTTGGTGATAACGACATGGCCGAAGGTAGGCATTTTGTCACCATCGGCACCGGAGGTATAACCGGGGTTTATTACCCCACGGGTGGCGCCATTTCCAAAATGGTGAACAACAAGAGTGACGAATACGGCCTGCGGGTAAGTGTCGAAACCACGGGTGGGTCGGTGTACAACGTGAATGCCATTATGTCCGGCGACCTAGAATTTGGCATTGTGCAATCTGATCGTCAATATCAGGCCTATAATGGCTTAAGCGACTGGGAGGGCAATGCGCAGAAGGATCTCCGAGCGGTGTTTGCCATCCATCCTGAATCAGTATCCCTATTGGCTACCGATGCGTCGGGGATTTGGTCCTTGGAAGACCTCCGGGGAAAGAAGGTGAACATTGGAAATCCTGGTTCTGGTCAGCGGGGGAATGCCATGGACATCTTGATGGCCGCCGGCATCGATCCGGAGAAGGATATCAGGCCTGAGAGTCTTCAGGCCGCCGAGGCCGCAAGTATGCTGCAGGACGGCAGAATTGATGCGTATTTCTACACCGTGGGTCATCCCAATGGCTCTTTCAAGGAGGCCACATCGGGAACACGCAAGGCCCATTTCGTACCGTTAGAGGGTATGGCTGTTGACGATCTTGTCGCGCAGAATTCCTACTACGCGAAGTCGATGATTCCGGTATTGAGCAACTATCCCGGCGCGTCGAACACATCCGATGTGCCTACATTCGGTGTGAAGGCAACCCTGTGCACATCGGCTGATGTGAGTGAAGATGTGGTCTATGCTATCGTGAAGGAAGTATTTGACAACCTCGATGAATTCAAATCACTGCACCCAGCTTATTCCGTACTCACAACCCAGAACATGCTTGAGGGTCTTTCCGCTCCTCTGCATCCTGGCGCCGAGAAATACTTCAAGGAAATGGGACTTATACAATAGTTAATGAACGAAACAAAGTCCTTGAATGGGATACCATCTCAAGGATTTCGTTTCGCCTCTACTCGCATCAGTGACGGGTGTTGAATTGGAACAAGATGTGCAGAATGACGATCTACTCGAAGCGAAGAGAATTGCTGAGGAAGCCGAAGGCGGTAGTCGCCACTTAAGCAAGGGAGCGGGAAGATGGCTCATTCCCGCTTTGGCGGCCCTGTGGTCGGTTTTCCAGCTCCTACTTCCAACAGCAATACTGTTGAACAGCACCATCGTTCGGTCGATTCACCTCAGCTTCGCCATCATTCTGGTATTCCTTACCCATCCAACATTCAAAAAACGACTTTCGGGGCGTCTCGGAGAGTATCTGAGCGCTCAGGATCGCATTACGGCCCTCGATTACATCACGGCCATCGTGGCTGCCGCGGCGGCTTTCTACATCGCCTTTGAGCTGATCATGATGAACATCAACCCTGCCTACCAGGGCATCGAAACGCGGCAGGGGAGGCCCATTCTCAAAGATATCATATTCGGCGTGCTTCTCACTATCTTGCTGCTCGAAGCGGCCCGTCGCTCGCTGGGTCCGGCCCTGGCTTTTGTCGCCCTGCTCATGATTATCTACAGCTTCATGGCTTCCTGGATGCCTCTGGCATTTAGCTTCAAGAGTGTGACGCTGACCAAGTTCATCAGCAAAATGACCATGTCAACCCAGGGTATTTACGGCATTCCGCTGTACGTGTCGGCAAACATCGTCTATCTTTTTGTGCTTTTTGGGGCCCTGCTTGACAAGGCGGGGGCTGGTAGGTATTTCGTCGATTTAGCATTCAGTCTCTTAGGCCGTTTCAAGGGAGGGCCGGCAAAAGCAGCCGTTCTGGCAAGCGGACTTACCGGCATGGTTTCCGGTTCTAGCATTGCGAACACGGTAACTACCGGCACCTTCACCATTCCACTTATGAAGAAGGTAGGGTATCCCGATTACAAGGCAGGCGCCGTTGAAGTAGCCGTGTCCACCAATGGACAGCTCATGCCTCCCATCATGGGCGCCGCGGCCTTCATTATTGCCGAAACCGTGGGCGCAACCTACATCGAAGTAATTCGCGCGGCCTTCATACCCGCCATCATCAGTTACCTAGCACTTTTTTACATCGTCCACATTGAGGCAGTGAAACTCTCAATACGCGGTTTGTCCAGAGAAAGCCTTCCCCGCTTTCTCCCCACATTTTTGAAAGGCATCCATTTTCTCTTACCGCTCATCTTCCTTATTGTCCAACTGGTGGTCTTTCGATCCACACCAAACAAGGCCGCTTTCTGGGCCATTGTAGTTTTAGCCATACTCATTCCACTTGAAAATCTTTGGGAGGCATATCGGAGCGAGGATGGTATCAAAGCGAGATGGAAAGGCGCCCTAGCAAAAGCATTGAGGCAGATATGGGATGCCCTAGTGGCCGGCGGGAAAAACATGATGGGTATTGGTGTCGCTGTCGCCGCGGCTGGCATTATCGTTGGTGTGGTAACCTTCGGATTGGGCGGCATCATCACAGAAGCCATTGATACCCTCGCCCGAGGCAACTTTTTTCTCATCCTGGTTTTCACGGCCGTTGCCAGCCTGCTATTGGGAATGGGACTGCCCACCACAGCAACATACATCGTGATGGCGGCCCTCACGGCTCCGGTTATTGTTAAACTTGGAGCGGCGAACAACGTTGTGTTTCCACTCATCGCCGCCCACCTCTTCGTTTTCTTCTTTGGTATACTGGCAGACGATACCCCCCCTGTGGGACTCGCCGCGTATGCTGCCGCCGCGATTGCCAAGTCCAACCCCATTAAAACCGGCGTTCAGGGGTTCAGCTACGACATTCGAACCGCCATACTCCCCTTCATCTTCATGTTCAATCCCGATCTCCTTCTCCATCAGGTTGTTCGTCCCTGGTATGCCGTATGGGTATTCCTGACGGCCACTCTCGCCATGTTTGCCTTCGCATCACTCACCCTGGGCTGGATGCGATTGAAACTCCAATGGTGGGAATTCATCGTGCTGGGCGCCGTGAGCTTCGGACTTCTCATGCCCGGATGGCTTGCTTCCAAAGTTGTGAATCCGTTTTTCGCGGGTTCTCCCTGGATTGAAGGAAGAGGACCCAACATCATGGTGGGCGCCGTGCTAGCTCTGATATACGCGCTGCTTTACGTTTACCAGCGAATCAGACAACGACGAATCCATGAAACCTGATTTTTGAGATTGTTGACCCTTCGGTAGCCCATGGCCTAGGCTCGATGCATGAACAACTCCGATATACGCGAACAGGTTGAACTTATCAGAGAGGTATTTGCGTACACTGAACGCTTCAAAAACTCTACCTTTGTTATTAAGATTGACAACGACATTATTGACCACGCAGACTTTCCACAGCACGCGCAGGATATCGCTCTGCTGCAGAAAACCGGTATTCGAACCATTATCGTGCCGGGAGCCCGCAAGAGAATCGATGAAGTTCTCAACCAATTCGGTATCGAAACACGCTTTGTCGGCGGCATGAGAATCTGTGATGCCGAATCCATTAGCTTTGTGAAAATGGCGGCCTTTGATATCGCTCACCGGGTAATGAGTGCCCTTTCCGGCCATGGTATTACCGCTGTCATTGGAAACTGGGCACGAGCCCGATCAAAGGGAGTAGTCGGTGGTGTTGATTATGACCGTGCGGGCAGCGTCGACCGCATCAATGTAGAAGCGGTTTCCAGATCGCTGGAACACGGGCATGTTCCCATTTTTCCCTGTGTTGGACATAGCGAAAATGGCCAACCGCTCAATCTTTGCTCCGACGAATTGGCAGGCACCGTTGCCAGGGCCCTACACGCTCAGAAACTGTTTTTTCTGACACCGCATCCTGTGCTGCAAGCGACAGACTGGGAACTCAGCGAAGGAGTTAAGAGCCTGGATGATGGCCGGCTATTCGGCATGTCCCCCGAAGTCTTGAGCGTGTTTCTCGCTGCCAATCCAGACATTCCCACACGCAAGGCACTCGAGACAGCCGCCATTGCATGCCGCGGTGGAATTAACCGCGCCCATATTCTCGATGGCCGTCAGGGAGGAGTTCTTCTTCATGAGTGTTTCTCCAATCTGGGAGTCGGCACCATGGTGTATGCCGATGCCTATGAACACCTCAGACCCATGGAACGCGCCGATGTCCCCGGTGTGTTGGAAATCATGCGGCCACTGATTGCCGAAGCGCTGCTTGTGTCCCGCGGTCAGGAAAACCTGTTGGACCGCATGCACGACTACTGGGTATATGACCTGGACGGTGTTGTTCATGGCTGCGCGGCCCTTCATCCCCATGATAGGGAATACGCGGAAATAGCCGGTGTCGCTGTCGATCCTCGATTTGCGCAACTCGGCATTGGGATGAAGCTGGTTGCCCGCCTACTCGAAAAAGCCCGGAATGAAGGCTACCGCCGGGTATTCGCTCTGACCACCCAGGCCGCCGACTGGTTTCTCGTCCAAGGTTTCAAGGAGGGAAGCGTAAGCGATTTACCAACAGAGAGTCGGGGGAAATATGATGAAAAGAGGAATTCCAGGGTGCTTATCAGAGATTTAGCTTCGTAAAGCACCCGAGGATGGATGAAAGATACCTCCTCAGTTATCTCCCTTTCCAGCGGCCATATACCAGGGTTATGGCGAAAAGCGCAGGACGCTAGGGTTGCCCCGTTTCAAAAAGGCTGTCAATAGCATTACTTGCTTCGACGAATCGCTTGTTATAATCGCCGTCAATGGTGCGGTAGGAAATTCCATATTCGGCAAGCATTTTTTTAAGGCGTTTGTTGTTCTTTTTCCGCTCTTCCTCGCCACCAGCAAAGCGTATGCCATCAGCCACCCATTCGAGATCGGGTTCGAGGAAGAGGCATAAATCGAATTTCTGGCGTTTAATGATTTCATCGATAAGGCTGCTACGCACATTGAAGTACAATTCCAGATAGTACTGGGTAAGAATAGCTTCGCTATCGATGAGTAGTAAACGATTACAATGCAGGGCAAGTTCTTCGGTTAGGAGAAAATGCTCCATGGCAATCTGATCGAAATGTTCGACGGTGAGCTGGTTGGAATAGCGATAGGAATAGTCTCGACCGACTTCGCGAACATAGGGGGTATTGTAATACTTACTGAGTTTCTCGGTAAGGGTGGTTTTTCCAACACTTTCAGTGCCCACCAGGGCAATCCGTTTAACGAAATAAGTCTGGACGGTGTTGGGCAACAGATTCCAGTAATCATAGAGATGACGTCGTATCTGTGAAGCGGATTGGGCGACAACGGCATCTCTTCTGACGGCGATAACGACATGTTCGGCCTCAGGGTAGTACTTGTCGAAGAGTTCGTCGTATTCATGCCCCGAACTGAAAACATGGGTAATGGGTTTGCCGATGGCATTCTTGACGACACGAGTTCCCTCGTGCCAATTCTCGGATTCGCCCCAGTTTTCAACACTGATGTGGAGTATGCGGATGTTCTCCAATTGGCTCAGGCATTCACCAATCCAGCTAAGTCGTACTTCGGCGGGCATGGGTCGTACTCCATCGGCGAGGCAAACCTCCTTATCCCGCTCTTCGCTGGCATTCACCACGACATAGAGGTTTTCAACATGGTTACTCGCTTCGATGATGGCAAAGATATGTCCTCGGTGAAAGGGAAGGAATCGGCCGCCGATGAATCCAACTGTTCCTTTGATATGCTCCATTGATTGCATTACGATGCGCTCCAAGCTTTTTGTGGGTATTCTAACCAATGGATCTATAACTGTTCAAATAGTGAGTGTGGCATGTTGAGAGGATCAGTCTAGACTGTAATTATATCATCTGCTAGTTTTTTTGGAAGTCAATCTCAGGATACACTTTGGCGAAATGCAGGGAGAATTGTATGAAAGCCAATGGCACGATTGTTTTTCAAAGTGACTTCGGTATAGTAGATGGCGCGGTGGCGGCAATGTATGGTGTTGCCAATGCTGTTTCTCCAAACCTCAAGCTATTCAATCTTACACACGAAATACCGCAGTTTGATATTTGGGAGGCTTCCTATCGCTTGATTCAAACAATCACTTATTGGGTGCCTGGAACGGTTTTTGTATCGGTTGTCGATCCCGGGGTGGGAACCGAGCGCAAGAGTGTCGTGGTGCTTACCGAATCGGGACATTACATTGTTACGCCGGATAACGGAACGCTAACCCATGTCGGGAAAACAATTGGCATTGTGGAGCGATACGAAATTGAAGAGGCGCAAAACCGTCTCAAGGATTCCCAGCATTCGTATACATTTCACGGACGGGATGTTTACGCATACACCGGGGCTCGACTGGCTGCCGGGGTGATTGACTTGGCAGATGTAGGCAAAAAATTGCCGAGTGATGAGATTGTCATCCACCCATCCACACCGGCATCAATGCACGATGGTATTATTGAAGCGTCGATTGATATTCTTGATGCCCGCTACGGGAGTCTCTGGACGAATTGTCCGCGAGATCTTTTTCTCAGCCTTGGTGTGTCCTATGGTAAGTATTCCAGTGTTCAAATAACTCATTACGGCCGAATTGTTTATGGAAACAATTTGAAATTTGGGAAGTCGTTTAGCGATGTCAATATCGGCGCAACTCTCATCTATATCAACTCCCTTTTGAATGTGGGGATTGCTATTAACCAGGGCAACTTCGCCAAGGCCCACAATGTTGGCGCCGGTAGCGAGTGGTTGATTCAATTTGAAAGAAGTACCACGCTATAGGCTATGGCATCCGGCATTTCAAAATGATTGGGGCATCCATGATGAAAACAAATAAAGTGTTGATTTTTCAAAGTGATTTCGGTGTTCTTGAAGGCACAGTAGCTCAGATGTACGGTGTGGCTTTGACGATTGATCTAGATCTCAAGATGTTCGATATCACTCACAACATTGAGAAGTTCAATACTTGGGACGCCTCTTACTCATTATTTCAGACAGCTCCCATGTTCCCCGCCGGTTGCGTATTTGTGTCGGTGGTGGATCCAGGGGTTGGTACGAATCGAAAAAGCGTTGTTGCCTTGAGCGAGGCTGGTCACTACATTGTCACTCCGGATAATGGAACCCTAACCCACATAAACAAGCGTGTAGGAATTACGGCATTAAGAGAAATCGATGAGTCGGTGAACCGCCTGAAAGGAAGCGAGAAATCCCATGTTTTTCATGGGAGAGATGTCTATGCCTACACGGGGGCGCGACTTGCAAGTGGAATGATAGATTTCCAAGGCGTGGGCCCTGCGCTAAGCCTAAACAGTGTGATATGTCATCCCACAGCGAATGCCGTTGTTGCCGGGAAGCGAGTTGATGGCATGATCGACATCAAAGATCCGCATTTCGGAATGGTGTGGACGAACATCCCCATTGGTGTTTTGGAAGACATGGGTATTGATTTTGGAACGATAGTGGATGTCATTATCAAGTACAAAGGCACTACCAAATACAAGAATCGGGTTCTCTATGGAAAATCCTTCGGCAGTGTCGACGAAGGTGAGGACATTCTGTATAATAACGAAATTGGCTACTTGGCTCTTGGCAGTAATTTAAATAGTTTTGTCAAGAAATACGGAGTTTCATCGGGCTTCGACTGGACGATAAGCCTGGAAAAAATATAGTGCAATTCTACAGGAGGTAGGTAATGTTTAGATTTGGCACAAAAAGGATTGTGGCAACGGGTATTGGGGCCGCGTTATTCATGGTACTGTTTATGTTTGTAAAAATACCGTCATGGATTCCTGAAACACAGTTTCAGACCGCCTACGCGTTAGGTTCATTGATGGCTGTGCTATTTGGGCCAATTGTCGGTGCGCTGGTGCAGTTTATCGGTCATGCCCTTAGTGATGCCATTCAATATGGGTCTCCCTGGTGGAGCTGGGTAATCGCCAGCGCTGTGAGTGGTTTCATCTTCGGATTAGCCTATAAACGGACGGGGGCAGAAGTAGGCAATTTTCGGTTTAAAGGAATAATAACCTGGAATGTAATCCAAATCATTGGCAACCTGGTAGCGTGGCTGGTGGTGGCGCCTTTGCTGGACATCTTTATATATGCCGAACCCACGAACCTGGTTTTCACGCAAGGCGCGGTAGCGGCATTGCTCAATATTATCAGCTGCGGCATTCTTGGCACTTTGTTGATTTTTGCCTGGTCGAAAACCGTCACTAAAAAAGGTAGTCTGGAATAGGATTATTGATTTCTGACGAACGAAATCCTGTTGTTTCTTTTGACAATTTTTCGTTCAAGTATTTTGCTCAATCCAAGCCAACGCTTAAGAATATAAGCCTGCAAATTTTTGAAGGTGAAAAAATTTTAATCGTTGGCCCTAGTGGAAGCGGGAAGAGCACCATTGGGCACTGCCTTAATGGGCTCATTCCCTTTTCCTATCCGGGGGAGATTGAAGGTTCCTTAACGATTAATGGCAATGTATGCAGTGAATCCAGCATATTTGAGCTATCGAAGTCCATTGGCACGGTAATGCAGGATACCGACGCCCAGTTCGTCGGTTTGTCAGTGGCGGAAGACATCGCCTTCGCCTTGGAAAACGATTGTATAGCTCAATCCAAAATGATTTCCGAGGTAGACTTTGTATCGAAAGCAGTTGGTGTCAACACGCTACTCCGTCAGTCGCCGCAGGAGTTATCTGGCGGACAGAAACAACGCACATCAATAGCGGGTATTCTCGTCGATGATGTTGACATTCTCCTTTTCGATGAACCATTGGCCAATCTCGATCCTGAAACCGGAAAATATGCCATTGAATTAATCGACAGGATTCACAAAGAGAATAACATCGTAGAGTCTGTGAAATCTGTCACGCCAAAGCATCGTGATAATAAGAGAAAGCGGAAAACTACCATTATCATCGAACATCGAATTGAGGATGTTCTTCATCGCGAGGTGGACAGGATAATCCTGATAGACAATGGTTGTGTCGTCGCGGACTTAAACACCCACGAAATGATTTCATCACAATATCTGCTTGAACACGGTCTGAGAGAGCCCTTATATATCACCGCGTTGAAATACGCGGGAGTTGATGTGAATAGCAAGCTTCTTCCTGGCTATATCTCCACTATGAATTTTGCCAGTGTGAAAACACAGTTCTTGAACTGGTATGAGAAAGCTCACTCTAAAAAGCACATGGAATCCGGCGAAGAGGTTCTGGCGATAAAGAACCTGAATTTTGAGTACTATAAGGGCAAGCCGGTTCTCACGAATATCAACATATCAATCAGGGCCGGTGAGATGGTTTCCATAGTGGGTACTAACGGCGCCGGAAAGTCGACGATAGCGAAACTGATTTGCAGATTCGAGAAGCATCCCCCTGAAACGATATTTTTCAATGGTAAGGACGCTGTCAATCAGGACATATCAAAACGAGCCACTTTTGTGGGCTATGTAATGCAGAATCCCAATCAAATGATTACTCAAACTCAAATTTACGATGAGATAAGTTCGGGGCTGCGCTATAGAAAGTTGCCCAAAGCCGCAATTGATGAACGAGTTGATACGGTGCTGGACATATGCGGCCTGACACGATTTAAAACATGGCCCATTTCGGCGTTAAGCTATGGTCAGAAAAAAAGAGTTACAATTGCTTCGATTCTCGCTCTCAACCCGCAGATACTGATTCTGGATGAACCGACAGCGGGACAGGATTATCACCATTACACCGATATCATGCAATTCCTTGATAAGCTTAATAAATTGGGAGTCACCGTGCTGATGATTACCCACGACATGCATTTGATGCTTGAATATACCCACAGATCGATTGTTGTATGTGATGGCAGGATTATTATCGATACCGATTCCAGTGAAGTATTGAGCAACCCCGACATCATCTCTAAGGCGAGTCTGAAAGAAACCTCATTGTTTCACATGGCCAAAGAAATGGAAATCAAAAATCCCAAATCTTTGGTAGACAAATTCATTGATTTCGAGTCCAGGGGGCAAAGTGAAGCTATTTAACTATAGTTTCGAAGATACTGTTATTCATCGATTATCAGGCGTAACCAAGCTCATATGTTTCTTGGTCTTAACGGCCATTGTAATGTATGTATACGACATCAGAATTTTTCTTGTCATTCTGGTGTTTTCGTTCATTGTCCTCAGAGTTGCCAGAATCAGGATAAAAGACCTCAAATACATTTTCATCTATGTCGGTGTATTTCTGCTTCTCAACCTGATTTTGTCATTCATATTCGCGCCGACTTATGGGTCAGAAATTTACAATTCCTACACTCTCTGGTTTCCAATCGTCGGCAAATATAATGTTACATATGAGCAGGCATTCTACCAAATTACAAAACTGTTCAAATACAGTTCCGTTATTCCTCTAGGGATACTCTTTCTCTTCACGACAGATCCCAGTGAATTTGCCTCAAGCTTGAATGCGATTTTTGTTCCCTATAAAATTTCTTATGCTGTATCCCTCACTCTGCGGCATTTTCCTGACATTCAGACAGAATACAATGAAATATCCAAGGCCCAGCAAGCGAGAGGTTTGGATATTTCCAGAAAAACATCGTTCTGGCATCGATTCAAGAATGCCGTGGCCACTATGATACCGTTGATATTTTCATCCCTTGAACGCATTGACACAATAACGAATGCCATGCATCTGAGGGGTTTCTCAAAATATAAAACACGAACCTGGTACAGCCGACGAAAATTCCAGCGCATTGACGTTATGGCACTGATCATTTGTTTTGGGATGGCCGCCACGGCTCTTTATGTCGCCATTTTCATCAATCACGGGCGCTTCTATAATCCCTTTCTTTGAAGCTATAGGGTAGTGTCAAGAATCTTTCGCAAATTCATTTTCCCTCAATCTGAAAATCCTACGTTATGATGCCTGAACCTTCTTTTCACATTCTCTTAGTAAATCCATATTCAAATACTTCCTTTCACTCCAGGTAGATCCTGCAATATGGCGCAATCTGGCGGCCACAAGCATTAACGCTGACTCTCCATCGGGGAAAGAGCCGATGAGTCTGGTTCGTCTTCGTATCTCTTTCATAATCCTCTCAAGAGTGTTATTGGTCCTGATACGTTTCCAATGTTCAACTCTCTGGCGCTTTTGTGCCTGACGCGCGGAGTTCCATCTTGGGAATTGAGAATCGCTGTTCGACAACTGGGCACAGCATAGTTAGTTTTACCGGGCAAAATTTGTATCTTTTGTGATGAACTTCTCCAGTGTCCATGCTGTGAATGAACCCATACGTACCTGTTGGTCATTTTCATTTTTGTACATGTGATACTCACCAATAGTCAGTTCAATGAGAACCCACTTCGATGTATGTGAACCTATTGTGTAGGTGGCAATTGATTCACCAATAATTTTGACCCGATAGCCCTTTGGCAGAAAATAAGAGTATTCATCCTCCAAAGGCCTCGGCCCAGATGGATGATGTAATGAAAACAGGAACCGGTTATGACTGATTTCTGGCTTTTGTCTGATATAGACATTTGGCAAATTGATAAACCCCTCATGGCGTGTTGTTATGATTTCTTCATCATCAACCTTCATTGTTGTTCCTATTTCTATCGGAGTACTATAATTCCAGTATTCGATCAATATCTCCCCGTTATCGTTCTTTTGAACCAATTTCTCCGTGAAATACGGACTGTTATCACTTGTCTCATAACTGAGAATCCTTCTTTTATAAGTAACGATTTCATCTCCCCAATTCGGTGTCAAAGTTTTCGGATATAAAAATACTTGCTGGTCTTGCAGTTCAAAAGTTCCGGTCATAATAAATGCTGCCCCTTGAAGGTATCTTCCCTTCTTTTCATATTGACCGCTGTCATGAAAATCCAAATACACTCCCATAGCGCCACTTATTTCTGGTCCCCATTCATTATCGATGAGTTTCGATCGCAGCAGCTGTTCGTCTAGTGAATAAAGATTGAAAGCCGAAAACGCAATAAAAAGAACAAATAAAACCTTTTGTAACTTTTCTCCCATAATATATCCCCTGTTAGATTTGTGTAGTGTCAAGAATCTTTCGCAAATTCATTTTCCCTCAATCTGAAAATCCTACGCTATGATGCCTGAACCTCCTTTTCACATTCTCTTAGTAAATCCATATTCAAATACTTTCTTTCACTCCAGGTCGATCCTGCAATATGGCGCAATCTGGCGGCCACAAGCATTAAAGCTGACTCGCCATCGGGGAAAGAACCGATGACTCTGGTTCGTCTTCGTATCTCTTTCATAATCCTCTCAAGAGTGTTATTGATCCTGATACGTTTCCAATGTTCAGCCGGAAAATCGTAGTAGGCGAAGGTCTCCTCAGATCCCAATCGCACCAGATCAGCAGCTCTTTTGAGCTTCATGCCCATCAGTTTCTGGGCAATTTGATCCTTCTTCTTTGAAGCTTCTTGACGGTTTTCCTGAGCATGGATGGCTCCGAGCATTGTGGCAATCTCTTTTTTTCTCCCCTGGGGGACCAGGGCAAGGACATTTCGATAATAATGAACAATACACCTTTGCCATTGGGCCTGCGGGTAGAAGTCAACAATAGATTCCATCAACCCCAGTGATTTGTCAGAAATAACTAAATCGATCTTCTCAAGACCACGTTTTTTCAGGTATCTGAGGAAGCGAGCCCAGCTCTCCTTGTCTTCTTTGGCACCCTCAGAAACCCCGAGAATCTCTCGAAAACCCTCCTGATTGACCCCTATGGCTACCAAAACGGACACATTCTTAACTTGAGAGCCCCAGCTCCGCTTCAACCAGATTCCATCAAGATAGACATAAGAGTAGTGCTTTGCTAAAGGTAGATTTCTCCATTTCTCAATCCCTTCGTAGATCTTCTTGTTCAGATTGCTGATGGTCCCAGGAGAGACTTTCGTACCCCATAGTGCCTCGGTGATATCCTCTACTCTCCTAACAGAAACGCCAGCCAGGTACATTTGTATCATCGCTTCTTCGACTGAGATTTCACGCCGCTTGTACCGTTCTATGATGGCCGATTCGAATGTGATTTTTTTGAGTTTCGGGATATTGAGTTTGACATCCCCCGCCCTGGTATGAAAATTCCTCTGATAATGGCCGGATCGGTAGCCCTGGCGTTCAGCACTCCTCTGATGCTTTTGTGCCTGACACAATTGATCGGCTTCGGCTTCCAACATTGTATTCAAAGTCTCCTCCACAGTTTTCCTGACGAAATTCCCAAGATGATCTTTGACTTTTTCTTCATTTATTTCTATAATCCTACCAGTCATATAGTCCTCCTTCTGACTAGTTTTTTGGTAAATAAACAATAATCAGATTGAGGACTTTTTTATACCATTTTAGAATTTGCGAAAGAATTTATACGTTACCGCAATTTTTTCAACTTCACATTTCCCGAGAACCTAAGGCGTATCTATACCCCTAAATCCGGAAAAGATCGAAGGCAACCCCTACTATCATTAGTAAAGCTAGAAATTAGTGATTCATAGCTTTTTTAAAAAGGAAACTAGCGCAAATTTAGTAGCCGTGATTTTTTAGCCTGAAATTCTTCCTCAGTCAAAATACCCTTATCCCTAAGGCTCGCCATTTTCTCAATTTGAGCGGCGGTATCTTCTACTCCCTTTTGTTGCGTATTACTCTCAGGTGTTTTTTTGATGTTTGCTATAGCTTTATTCACAGCCTCAACAAAAGGCTTGACTGAACGCTTTGGTACGTTAGTTATTACAGTTTTAGAGGCTCCATCCCATATTGCAATTGCCCCTAACAACAGACCTTGTTGTTGAGAAATAGAATTGATCTTCTCTAATAGTGTTTCAACCTGTTTAAGCCCGTACAACATCCCTTTGTCAAGAAAGATAATCCTTGTATTAGTGCATACTATTAACCATGTGTTACCGCCCATATACCCAGTAGTTAAATAATTAATTTCTTCATTATCATTCATAATTTCGGGTAAATACTTTATTTCTTTCTTTGTACCGAATGTATCCAATGTACCGAGTTTATCAAGCATTCTTTGTATCTCTTTAAGAGTAGGCATAAAATCCTCCTATGAAATTAACCCACAAAACAAAATACTCCAATTGTCTCCCATTCACCTTTTGATATATCAAGCTCCCTCCCTGTTCCGTCCTCATATAGCAACCTAGTTGTTCCGTTATCTGACTTATAGAGCCTTTTCAAGGTATACTTTCCCCCAATTCTAACCATAACAATTTGTCCTGTTACCAAGCCTATATCTTTCTTGATAATCGCTACATCTCCACTACGTATGTCAGCGTTTACCATACTATCACCCTTTATCTTTATTGCAAAGTAGCTACTCGGGTCTGTAGTGTACCATTTCTTGTGTCAAAAGGGAAAATGAGGCATTCCTCTTAGGTGAAAAAAAACTAATCCACTGAGGGAAGAATGCCAGTGAACCTAATCACCGAATTAAGCTGCCACTTCGGTCGAAGGAGTACAAGCGCCTTGTTAGCGGAGAAGAATGTAGAATCGAAGCGAAAAAGGCGATAAAGGATTTGTTGGAACGGACAATGGATATCGCTTTAACCGAAAAAATCGCTACTACGAAGAAGACCATCAAGCGGCCCTCCTCAGCGGATTTCTTCTTGGCCACAGTACACCAGAAGTAAGCGTTTCTTCACTGAGTTTCTCGGCGAGGTAGGAGTCAGTCACACCCAAGTCAGCCGAATACTCTCACGACTGGACGAATGCTGTCACAGCTGGCGCCGCAGGAGGCAAACATGAAGAAGTCAGGTTTGGGCATAAAAACTCTTGTTGTACATATTGTGTAACAAGGACTTATTGTGCGGCAGAGAGGACTTGAACCTCCACGACGTTTCCGCCACTAGCCCCTCAAGCTAGCGTGTATACCAATTTCACCACTGCCGCGCGACTAGCGTACTATATCGACGGGTTTTTCTTTCGTCAACTGATATGGGCACGGGGTGTACAGGCTTGTTCGGATAAGCTGGCCAAAAGAATCCTACCGCGTTTTCCCCGGCGTTGGCCGTCGGCGCCGTTCAATGTGGGTTCTGTGCTTCCGGTATGATACTCACCGCAGTGGCTTTGTTGAAAAACACCCAAACCCACCGATGAGCCAATCATTGCGGCGTTCAAGGGCGATCTCTGTCTCTGTACCGGCTATGTGCAGGTATTCCATGCAGTGAGAATGGCGGGGGAGAAAATGGGGTAAGTCCATGTGCGTCCTTTTCGTTCATCACCCTGTTGAAAAATCAATAAACGAACGATGATGGTAAACTTCTCCCGCCCTAAGAACGGTTGAGGGGAATTGAGGCTTGTTGGGAGCGTCGGGGAATCCCTGAGGTTCCAGGCATAATCCTGAGTATTTTGGAAACGGAGTGCCTGCGAGGAAATTGCCGGTGTAGAACTGGACTCCAGGACGATCGGTATGAAGGGTAAGGCGTCTTCCGCTTACCGGATCGGCCAGCGAGACAGCGTTTCTAATTTCACCGCATTTGCCATCGATCATCATGCAGTGGTCGTAGCCGCCGAGAACCTTGGCTATGTCTTGCCCAATGACTTTTTCATTGCGAAAATCGAAAGGGCTGCCTTCAACCGATTTGATTTCGCCGGTGGGAATGGCTGTTTCATCGACCGGTAGATAGTGTGATGAATGAAATACGAGATGGTGATTGAGAATTGAACCGGAGCGGATTCCGGCGAGATTCCAATAGCTGTGATTGGTGAGATTGACAATGGTAGTTTTATCGGTTTCCGCCAGAAATTCCATGGTGAGCCGACCACTCCCATCCAGGGCATAATTCGCCCTCACATTCAACTCTCCGGGATAGCCTTCCTCGGTGTCGGAACTAACATAGCGAAAGAGAACCCCTTGAAGGTCGCCTTCAACATAGGGTTCCGCTTGCCATAGCCGCGCGTTGAAACCAACATCTCCCCCATGGAGATGATTCTGACCGTCGTTGCGGGCTAATTCATAGATTTGCCCTTCCAATGTGAATCGCCCTTTAGCGATACGGTTGGCAAATCGTCCACAGGTAGCACCCAGGTATCCCTGCTTGCTCAAATAAGATGCCGCATTGCTGAAGCCCAGAGTGATTTGGTCGATATTCCCCTGCCGATCGGGTTGCCTGACTGATACAATGGTGGCGCCCCAGTCCGTGAGGGACATACTGAGTCCCGAAGGAGATTCGATGCTGTAAAGGGATGCTTCGATGCCGTTTGGGGCAATCCCGAAGGTATTTGTCCTCATATTTATGTTGGCGTTTAATAGCATAATTGGCCGGTACTTCAATGTCGATAATAAAGAGATGTATTTTCGAATTCGAGTGCTAATCACTTTTTCTATCATGACACTGCACTGCGCGCATTTATCGGCGCAGAAGCCTCCGGCGCCTGGGGAACTGGCCCGGGCCGCGGCCCAGGGCAATCAGCGGCAGATTGAAGCGCTGCTTTCCCGTGGCGCTAATCCCGATCAGACGGATTCACAGGGTAAAAATGCTCTTATGTACGCCGTTGAGTCTGGCAGCTACCAGCTTGTTGAGCGTCTGCTGGATGCCGGCGCCAATCCTGATATTCCGGGCGCCACGGCTGAGACGCCCCTGATGAGGGCAGTGTTCATGTCTCGAGAAGATTTGGTCGTACTCCTTTTAACGCGCTTGGCGAATCCGAATACCATAAGCGATGCGGGTTCTCCTCTCTCTTCGGCATTGAATCGAGGGGAGTATGATATTGCCGGACGTCTGGTTGAGTTCGGCGCCGACGGCCTTCTATTAGCCGATACAAAGCCTGATGTGCCCAACCCTCTGGGTTTTCCGGAATTGGAAGTAGCCCTGGATGCTCGCATGTGGCGGGAAGCGGCCTCTCTGCGATACTTTGCCGCGTCGCCGGATTGGGACACTGGAATAAGACGGGAGGAGGACAGCCTGGCGGCAAATGCCGCGCGAAGGGAAATTGACCGATGGCGATTCCACCGCGCAGTCCGCGACAACAACTGGGAAATCATTACGGACGAATTGAATACGAAACGCCCCCTCGATACAGCGGATGGCCGTGGTGTGACGCCGCTGATGCTAGCTTCCTGGTATGGAAATGCGGCAGCGGCCGCCCTGCTCCTTCAGCGAGGCGCCGATCCTCTTCTTCAAGATTCGCTGGGGCGGAACGCCCTCTGTTATGCCACGCTGGCGGGGAATCGAAAACTTGTAAAAATCCTCTTGGAAGCCAGCGAGTCTTCAAGCCCCGCATCAACCGTCGCGCCGGGGAAGCTGAATGAATCGCCTCTCTATTATGCGCTACTGGCAGAGCGGCAAGCTATTTTGGATGACCTCCTCGCAGCAGGCTATCCCACCGATTTGGTGGACGAGGAAGGCATCACCTTACTGATGATTGCCGCGTGGCGGGGGAACGCATACGCGGTGGACAAACTCCTGCCACTCACTGATGGTCGATGGGATGAAAATCCCCAAAAAGCCCAAACAGACAATGCCGGACGGACAGCCTTGGAATGGAGCCTCGCGGCTTTCAAGCGGGACAGAGACACCGGTCGGAGCATCGGAAACCCCGATCGTGGCGCGTGGAACTATGCCGCATTGCGACTCCTCGCGGGCCGGATGCGCAAACCCGAAGAAACACGCAGCATACCCACCCAAGACACTCATCCCGCGGTAATAACATCTTGGTGGCCGAGTATCAACACGGCCGCTTATTCACTCATCAACTGGCAGAAAATGAAGCCCTCCCCAGTTCCCAAAAATCCCAATGATGGTGATCTCACACTCTATCGCATACTCATGGATGAGGAGCAGGAAACAGATTCGGATTGACAATTCGGGCCAGACGTGAGGCAATCGGGTATTCCGGCGGGCGGCATCAATCCAAATCCGGATAGAGCATGCAGGTTCAGGCTGGTTTATAGCCTTTTCCTTTGCGTAAGGACGCGGTCTATACTCCATGCAAGCTGATGGCATTCCCGTGAAGTTTTTGTGAAGCCCATCAGCTATAGCGGAACTGTTTTTGATAGAGGAGCGACACATGGCCGCTGAGAGAAATTCCAATGGCAGCACAGAAGCCGATATCCTGGCCCAGCGCCTAGAAGAGGCCCGGGATGCCTACTATAACTCAGAACACCCCATCATGGGAGACGCCGAGTTCGACAATCTGGAAGAGCAGCTCCGCCTTTCTAATCCCGCTCATCGATACTTTTCCACCGTGGGCATCGCCGACGCGGGGACTGAGAAAATTAAACATCGGGTACCCATGCTTTCCATGGGCAAGGCGAAAACTATGGACGAGGTGGAAAAATGGTTGCGCCGCCTTGAACTCACAGCCCCAGCGGCGCTCACCGTGCAGCCGAAAATCGACGGGCTTTCCGCCAGTCTCTTTTACGACGATGGTAAGCTCATCTATGTAGCCACACGAGGGGATGGAACACAGGGGCAGGATATCAGTCATGTGGCCTCATATATCAGCGACATTCCTCAACACATTTATTTCACCAGAGAGCCGGTGGAAATCCGCGGCGAACTATATCTGCCGAGGGATACCGAGTACGATACCGGCGGCAGGCCCCTTCGGAATAATTGCGTCGGTCTTATCAACCGCAAAGACCATCGGGAGAGCCTTCGCCACATACGATTTCTTGCCTACCAAATCGTCTGGCCTGAATCCGCTCGGCTTACATCGGGAGCCACGACCGCGCCAGCCTCCGTCACTGATAGCCGACTCAGATCGGAAATCGGGAAAATTGCCGTGCTGGCCGAAGAGGGCTTTTATACCTTTGAGGCGCTGAAGCTCGTGTTTGAGGGAAAAGGGAATGATGCGACCACCCTCAACGCCGGCGACTCGTTTATGCAAAGCGCCAACGACATCCCCAGTGAATTCATCATGCAGTTGGACCGCTACTACCGACAATACATCGGACATCTTCGAGAACATTGGAACTACGAAACCGATGGTTTGGTGATCCTCGTGGACGACAACCGCCTCCACGATGCCATCGACGAACGCTGGGTAGTCGACCACCATCATCATTATGTTTTGGCTATTAAGCCCCCCTCCCCAACAGCCGAAACCCCCCTGAAAGATATCATCTGGCAGGTGAGCAGACAGGGAAATCTCACCCCCGTCGCCCTTTTTCACCCGATTGAAATAGGCGGTGCGAAACTGGAGCGAGCCAGCCTCCACAATGCTGAAAACGTCCGCTCCCTCAAACTTTCCCGTGGCGATTTGATTCAAGTGGAAAGAGCCAACGATGTTATTCCCTATGTCCGCGCCAACAATTCGGCATCAGATAGGCCTGAGAACTATCGGGATGGTGAACTCATACCCGTTAACTGTCCTTCCTGCCAAACCGCATTAGTGGAAAATGGCGTCAACATCCAATGTACCAACCCTGAATGTCGCGACCGTGTGCTTCAATCCATACTCTACTGGGTTCGTCAGTCCGACGTCGATCAGGTAGCCCTCAAAACCCTCGAAGCACTCTACGATGCCGGCAAACTTCGGCGTGTCAGTCAGCTCTATACGCTTTCCCCTGACGATTTCAAAGGCCTTGAGGGTTTCGCACATAAGAAAATTGCCAACTTCATCCATCAAATAGCCTCCTCCCGCAGAATGAGCGCCACCAGCTTCATTTCCCGCCTCGGCATCCCCATGGTGCAGAAGAATTCACTGAGCCGATTGGGCATAGGCAGCCTGGAGGGTTTTTTCGCATTCGCCGACGATACCTATGCCATCGGTCGGAGTATTATCGAGTGGAAAGCTGACAAAGGAAATATGAAACTGCTCAACGAAATTCTCACCCATGTGGAAATCATCGAGGAGCATCACTCTGAAAATCGACGGGGAGTTCTTTGTCTTACCGGTACTGCTCCCGTACCTCGCAAAGCGCTGATTGCCGCTCTGGAGGAGAATGGCTGGACAGTGAGTGCTGCTGTTACCCGACACACCGCAAAGGTATTGTGTGATAATCCCCAGGGGAATTCCACGAAACTCAAAAAAGCACGGGCAGAGGGAATCGCCATACTCAGTTACCAGGAGTTTTTCATGGATGAGGGTCTGTGGGATGAATTAAGTTGAACATGGCTAGCCCCTCTTCTTCAATTCTTAGCGCCCAGGTCATCTGTATCGATATACCAAGTTTCAACTTTTAAGCATCTTTTCCTAAATTGTCTTTTCGCCGGCTGTAATTATGTTACACTTTGATCAGTGGCGCCTATTGAATCATTCGGAGGAATTTTTATGTGAGCAATGACAGGGAATGCCGGGAATTGCTGGATAAGACCCAAGCTGAACTTCTCCGAGAACGTGAGCAAAATGACCGACTCAAAAATTTGCTTCATTACGACTCGAATACCGGTTTATTGCGGCGGCATTTGCTTATAAGACGCATGCATTTCCTCACGGATAACACCCGTGAACGTTTTGCCTACGGCATAGTCAGGCTTGACAGAAATTATCAACGCATTCGTCGCTCTAGGGATCGCCTCAAGGTTCTTCTCTACGTTACCGCTGAAAGACTTAAAAGCGTTATGGGGAAGGGCAATGTGTATCAGTCCGATCGGGAAGATGAGTTTCACTTCATCCTTCAGCTAAAATCAGGTATGCAAGAAATGAGCCGTAAGGTGATACGATTGATGGATGTAGTTCAAGAGTTTCATAATCCTCCGGCCGCGGATATCAGTTTCGGCTGCAATGTCGGTGTGGCTATTTATCCTGAACATGGGACAACAATCGATGAGATTGAGAATAACGCGGAAATCGCCCTCGACTTGCACAGAGAAGTAGGGTGGAGCAATTTTCTCTATTCCCCGGAAACAGGAAGCATCCACCATGAAAACAATGCCCTGGAAATTCTGCTTCGCCAGTGCATCTTGGATGAATTCAGCGGGTTTCATGTCGAATACCAGCCCTTGGTGGACATAAGGGGAAATCTCCTTGGCTGTGAGGCCCTGATGCGCTGGGATGCTCGGGAATATGGTGCGATTTCTCCCGCCAGATTCATTCCACTCGCGGAACGGAGCGGACCCATCATCCATCTTGGCAAATGGATTTTATACCAGGTACTCAATCAAATAAAAACTTGGCGGGAGAGCTGGAGATCCAGTTTTTTTGTTTCGGTGAATCTATCTTTCGTGCAGCTTGAGCAGCCCGATTGTGCTGAAACCATTAAAAACGCGTTGAATGCCTTTGCTCTTACCGGACAAGAACTCTATCTTGAAATTACCGAGAGCATGGCGATTGAGCAAATTGAGATGGTTCGGCACAATCTTTTTGCATTCCAGAAAATGGGCATACAGATTATGCTTGATGATTTCGGCACCGGATATTCCTCTCTGGCCCTGTTGAATACCCTGCCGGTGAACACCCTGAAAATCGCCAAGGAAATCACCGACGGTATTCCATCTAACCCCCAGAGCAATGAAATCGTTCGGGCCATCATGAGCATTAGCCGTTCCTTCGGTCTCACTGTCACGGCAGAGGGCATTGAAAGCGAAGAACAGTATATGAGCCTAGTTGAGAAGGGCGTAGAATTCTTCCAGGGCTATTTTTTTAGTAAACCACTATCACCCGATGCCTTTCAGGAGCGTTATCTCAAGAAACAGTAATTCTCCCCATCCATAGTCACTTAATAGGCGCGTAAATCTCTGTCAGCACATCGACCTCCGCAACCTCGTTCGGATTGTTCGGATAGATCTCGTACATGGGCAGAGCCTTGTTTCTTTTGTGTTTAGATTGCGAATAGCCCATTGCCGCCGACCACGCGCTGCCAAGATAACGATACGGCCCACGGTGATCTACCTGTACTGCCCTGTGAGCCGGGAGCTGCCCCGCGACCACCCCCGTGGGCGCATTCTGCGGGGAATCGTATAGGTAGCCGGAGGTGTATTCGCATATGCCCTTACCCATGGCGTATTTGTGGTAAACCGAGAATACCTGTTTGGGCGCGGACAGCTGAGAGTTCTCAAGCAGACGCCCCATCTCGGCAAAGTCCTCTTTCATTGCCGGCCCCACATCCGCTATAGCGCAGGAGCGTCGTTTGCCGAGGTAGAACATGGGCGCGCGGTCGACGACACCCTTAACCGTCGTCTCGCTCGAAACGGTGCCGGACTCCAGAAGTTCCTTGAGCATCGACAGTCCGCGGTCATAGTCCATTCCAATCCAACTCGTCATCATATTCTTCATGAAAAACATGAAGAATGGCAGCTTTCCCTCCATCCACCATGTAATCTCGGTATTCTCACCGGCAGAGGCGAATCGAAAGCCAGACTTGCTTTTGCTCTTCCACGGTTTGTAAAACTCCAGGTCGTAATCGATGAAATCGTTGAGCTGCAGTGTGGCGATTTGTATTTTGCCAGACCCTATGAAATCGCCCTCCCAGGACTGGCTATGTCCCACGGTACCGCCGGTTCCTTCGATGGTTGTCGGACAGGCGGGTTCTTGGGATAGCCACGGAGACCATTGAGGCCAGGATGCAAAGTCAGCGACCAACTTAAAAGTACCGGCGACATTCCGATTGATCGTAATAGATCTTTCAACGTAATACGGTATTGAAAACATCAACATATCCTTCGCCCCATGCGGGCATCTAAGTTTTTTGTCTCGCTAAGCGCACTTTGCTGACACTCCTGAACATACCAGAACCAGATGAGTCCCTCAGCGCTGAGCCACGACCCACCAATCTTATATTCGCCAAGACTGCCTGAGACACTTAGGACGCTATCATAGCCTATGCCCTGGGTCAAGCACTAATTGCGCTTCAGAAACCTATCCACATAGAGAAAGCGTCTCAAGAATTGCCCCTCGTATAGCGGTATGTCACGACGCCTTTTGGACCAGCAACCGGTCTCCCGCCAAGGCGCACTGCAAGTGAAATTGCACGTTCATTGGCCGGATCGATATAGCTCACCAGGGTGCGTAGTGCCGTGCTGGCGAATGCCCAGTCGCGCATTGCTGACCCTGCTTCGAACGCATACCCATGCCCCTCGACAGCTTCAGTAAAAAGCCAGCCAAGCTCGGGTTCCGGATCGCCATATTCGTGA
>Ga0209562_1000152_pt1 | contig 30402 bp, 29 predicted proteins | sample WorMetvacBELIZE2_FD_187399 | JGI IMG/M metagenome (GOLD analysis project Ga0209562, IMG submission 187399) | Marine gutless worms symbiont microbial communities from Max Planck institute for Marine Microbiology, Germany - Olavius vacuus BELIZE.2... | ecosystem: Host-associated > Annelida >... | reverse complement strand
CCCGGTTTTGCGATAATTGCAACAGGTTGCCGGGGCAGCCACTGAATGCAGCATTGTCAATGAAGATATAAATGAATCACCGAATTCTGGGCAAATCAAAACAAAAAGAGGTGGAGGAACTATTCGCTTCAGTATTCACCTCATCAGAGGGTAAAAATGAAGGAAGATTGATTGGCAGCCTTTCTTCACAATTGGCAGCAAACATCGACAATGACGAAATAATCTGTTACGGCTCATATGAGAAAGAAACGATTATTGGTTCTATCTTCTTCACTCGCCTTCAATTCAGTAGGCCTATCCAGGTGTTCATGCTTGCCCCAGTTGCGGTAAATACTAAACATCAGGGAAAAGGCATAGGGCAGGCACTAATCATTTACGGATTAAATGAACTAAAAAAGCGCTCTGTTAGTATTGCTGTCACATATGGAGCCGCACACTTTTACTCAAAGGTAGGATTTCAGGCTCTCTCAGAAAATGTAATTCAGGCACCACAAAAGCTTTCAATGCCTTTTGGCTGGCTCGGCCAGTCATTAACAGGAGAGCCAATTCCGGCTATTGATGGGCGCCCCGTGTGTGTTAAGGAATTCAACGACCCTGTTTATTGGTGAGCAAAAAAGCAAGAGAAGCGAAACAAATCCTCTACATGAGATTGTGCAAAATGCGGGGAGGATTACAGTTACGCTGACCATAAGAGCTGGAAAAAGTCCGGCTTGTTGACGCTAATGCTACATATCTCTAGAATGCAAAGCAATTCGGGGCGTAGCGCAGCCTGGTAGCGCATCTGCTTTGGGAGCAGAGGGTCGTGAGTTCGAATCCCACCGCCCCGACCATTTCGTATTTCCGGCGCATTTCGCGCCTCCGATGCGGCACACGCACAGCGTCAACGCTCGTCGCAGGATTATGCGCCGGGTCACTACGATGAATCGTGTTTCCATGGTGTAGAGCACCCGGCTTAACAAGCCGAGAAGCTCGACTCTTCCTCTTCTTCGGCCAAATCAACGCCGCTAAATATCAGCGTTCTCTGGATCGCGTGCGCAATTCCTTCTCGCTCTTTACTCCGATCCCATCCAGTCCTGACAAAGCACTTCCGCTTGTTCCAAAACGGTTTACGTGGCCTTCTCCTGCTTGTCCGGCGGGTACCCGTACTTGCGCAGGATTCGCTTCACCATGACGCGAATCTTAGCGCGAGCGTTTTCGCGCACCGTCCAGTCGATGGTGACGCTCCGGCGAACGATGGTGACGAGTTCCTGGGCAATCTTGCGCAAACACTCGTCACCAAGCACCTTGACGGCGCTGTCGTTGACCTCCAAGGCGTCGTAAAAGGCGACCTCATCGTCGGATAGGCCGAGCGCCTCGCCGCGTATCCGTGCTTCCTGCATCTCCTTCGCAAGTCGAATCAACTCCTCGATAATCAGGGCCGCCTCGATAGCGCGGTTCTGATACTTACGGACCGCCTCTTCCAGCATCTCGGCAAAAGACCGCGCCTTGACAACGTTCTTCCGGGCGCGCGACTTGATCTCGTCGTTCAGGAGCTTGCGCAATAACTCAACGGCAAGGTTGCGTTGCGGCAACGCACGCACTTCCAGAAGGAAGTCGTCCGAAAGAATGGAGATGTCAGGTTTTTTCAGACCGGCGGCGGCGAAGATATCGACGACCTGGTCGGAAGCGACCGCACGCGACACAAGCTGGCGAATGGCGGCATCCATCTCCTCTTGCGAGCGGCGCTCACCCTCGACGGTTGCCTTCGCCAAGCCGCTTCGGACTTCCTGGAAGAACGCCACCTCGTCCCGAACCCTGATGGCCTCCTCATGAGAAACGGCGAGGGCGAATGCCTTCGACAGTGCCGAGACAACATCGAGGTAGCGCTTCTTACCCTCTTCCTGGGCAAGGATATGTTCCATGGCCTGGGCGATCCCGGCCATGCGCCTTGCCGGATCGGCATCGATAAGCGAGCGATAGTCAAAGCCGTGGAACATGGCGACGACGATTTTGTACTTCTCGATCATCACCGCCACGGCCTTGTCTTGGTCAACGGTGGCGTCGCCACGTCCACCGGCTTCCGTGTAGTCAGCCAGGGCCCGCTTGAGCTGGTCGGCAAGACCGAGATAATCGACGACCAAACCGCCGGACTTGTCCTTGAACACCCGATTGACGCGAGCGATGCCTTCCAGCGTCTCGTTCATGCGGCGGTTCAACTCGATCTTGTCGTCAAGCGTCCCGAGGATATGGGCGATGGCCTTCTGCTCGGGGAGAGGGGGAATGGGGACCTCAATGTCTGAGAAACGCGACTTGGAGACGTTTGTATATACGGAGCCGCCTCCCCCCGCAGCATCCATCTGTTGGCCCAGCTGAGTGAAGCAATAGTAGAGGTAGCGCGGAATGACATCGTCATTACAGACAACGCTGTTGATCTGTTGGTTCTTGAAGCTTGTCTTCGCGGTGATGCCGCAGCGCCCAACAGTGGCAATGCAGGACATCATGACGGCATCCGGAGGTAGCTTACAGGATGAGATGACCGTTGCGCCTTCCTCCGACAAAGTGCGAGACGTTGAGTCGATGCAGATTCTGCCGTCGAGGTCGGGGATGGTGATAAACGGATACGGACCATCGAAATTGGCAGCTATTTTCGTGGACGGAGTCTTTCCCGTAGTGACGCGGCCAAGAGATCCTATTCTCCTTGTCTTCCACTCACCCATCGCCCACCTCCCGGATCTTTTCTTCGAGGAAGCGCTGAATGTCGGCTTTGCTCGGCAGTTCAAGCTGGTATTTCGAGACGAAGAGTTGGTTGTCCATGCCGGCGAGGGCGTATTCGACCAAGGCGTGGTCTTTCTGGGTGCAGAGCAGGAGACCGACTGGTGGGTTATCGCCATCGGTCATCATGTTTTTCCGATACCAACTGACGTAGGTGTTGAGCTGACCGATGTTCTCATGGCTGAAGTCTTCGACCTTCAGGTCGACCAGGACGTGGCACCTGAGCAAGCGGTGATAGAAGACCAAGTCCACGAAGCCCCGTGTGTTTCCGATGAGAATGCTCTTCTGCTGAGCTTCCAGACAAAAACCGTGGCCCAATTCCAACAGGAAATCGCGAAGGTTCTCTACCAAAGCGGCTTCGACCTCGCTCTCCGCCGCAGCGTCCTTGCCGCGAAGCCCAAGGAACTCGAAGACATAGGGGTCGCGGATTGCGAGCCTCGGCTCCGCTGTCTCCGCTCCCGCCTTGACCATGGCGGCGAGTTTCTCCTTGTCTTGTGACAGGCCGGAACGCTCGAAATACAGGGATCCAATCTGCCGTCTGAGTTGCCGGACGGACCAGTTTCCACGAATGCATTCGATCTCGTAGAAGGCCCGCTTGAGCGGGTCGACAAGCGCGGTCAGAAGCTCAAGATGCGTGTAGAAAAGCCGATCCAGCAATGTCTGCCCGGGTAGCGTGAATTGTCCGGTCGCCGACCGGACAATCTCGGCCGCGCCCGTCTCACTGAATTGTCCGGTCACTGACCGGACAATCGCCGGGGCCGTTGTGAATGCCGGATTGCTTTGCGCGGTACTGCCTATCTGCGGATAGGCTCGGAAGAACGCGATATATGCATAGAGGCGTTGGTGGTCGCAAGTAGCTACATGGTGCCGTTTGAGTTCTGTGGCCAGGTTGTCCACAAGACGACCGCCATACGTCGCCCGGTCTTTGCCGTGAAACTCGTACTCGGCGATGTACTCGCCTATGACCCAGTTACGAACCGTCAGGCTCAGATTGACCGCTTTGCCTGCATGCGCGGTCAGGCGCTCATGCAACTACCGTATTGAGGACACAAGAGCGTCAAAGTCAAAGCTATCGGGCTTGCCGGTCACTCCTTATCTCCATATTGGCGGCTGGTCTTCAACCCGATAGTTTTCTCCGCGCCGGGTTCGTCCTTTATCAGGCGATCATGAATGCCGTAGTACCAGTGATCCTTGTGTGCTTCCGGCATGATGAAGACTTCCTCAGTGCCCGTGACATCATCCAAACCGTCTTCATACCCCGGCACGACAACGCGGGCATCCTGCGGACAGTCCTTCAGCTTCTCAATGAGTTCACTTACCTTCATAGCTCAAACCCCAGTGCGGCCAGGTTCTTCTTGATTTCCTTTTCGAGCGTTGCCGATTCGGCGAATTGTTCGGACAGTGTCGCGGTCAATTCCGCCATCTTCTCTTCAAAGGGTATGCCGTCGTCCTCAGCTTCCTCAGCGCCAACGTAGCGGCCGGGCGTGAGCACGTAGCCGCTGGCCTTGATCTCGTCAGCTGCCGCGGACTTGCAGAAGCCGGGAACATCCTTGTATTGACCTGCCTGCGCCGAGGCTTCGGCAGGCAGGCCGGCGTCTTTCTCTCCGCGCCACACATGATACGTTCGCGCGATGCGGAGTAGTCTTTCGGCAGCACTCCCTTCAGAGTAGGGTTCTCCTGCTCGATGGCCGTCATCGCGTCATCGACGGTCTGGCCGATGGTGGCTTGCTTCGCATTGTTCTGGATGTTCTTCCAGCGCGACTGAACCGCTACCCAGAAGATATTGGCGGCGGCGTATTCGTCGCGGTCTTCCGGGTCGGTGAATTCCTTCTTCTGCTTGGCGACGAGGTCATCGTACCGGACCTGGAAGGAATCGGAAATGTACTTCAGAAAGATGAGGCCCAGGACGATATGCTTGTACTCAGCCGCGTCCATGTGGCCGCGCATCTTGTCTGCGGCGGCCCATAGCTGGGTCTCAAAGCCCAGGTTGGCACCGTTGCCGCTTTTCACCATACTTCACCTCACAATTCCTGCCCGGGAAAATGCTCGTCCAGCAAATCCCTGACCATCTCTTTCATATTTCGAAAAATCTGTTCGATTCTTTGATTGGATGATATATCACGTGATGGGCGTATACAAATGAAAAAACCATGCGGTTCAGGCCCGGCAACTAGTCACGGAATGGTTGCTGTGCTATAACCGTGAGCATCCTCATTTTGCTTGATACTCATTGATGTACAATTAGCAACTGCGTGCCTTCACCAATAACTGACAACTACACCCAGGATGCCTTAGGGAAATGCTGATTTATTCTGCGAGCGGAACGAAAGACAAGGCGCACGGAGCACAGAAAGCGAGACATATCATGCAGATAGGCGAGCTTTTGAGCACCGCGCAACGCAGGATTTCGCCCGCACAGCCAATAAATCAGTGTTTCCTTAGGCGTTATGAGTATTTCGATGGACTAATAAAGGCGACATTCACTACGTATAAGCTCATGAAAACTCCCTCCTCATTCTATTTATTGAATATATTGCGTCACTTTATTAGCGCGACACTGCTTTCAAGCTTCGCCTTAATGGCACACGCCATGCAACCTTTTGTCATAAAAGATATCCGCGTTGAGGGAGTGCAACGTATCGAAGCCGGCTCAGTATTCACCTACCTGCCAGTCAAGGTAGGAGACAGAATGAATGACTCCAAGGCGTCAGAAGCAATCAAGGCTCTTTATGCCACCGGCTTTTTCAAGGACGTTGTCCTGGAGGACGTCGGCAATGGTGTGCTGCTGGTTTCGTTGGAGGAGCGCCCCGCCATCGCCAGCGTCGATTTTGTCGGGCTGGAAGAATTTGACAAAACGCAACTACTCAAGGCGCTAAAAAGCACCGGCATCGCCGAGGCGCGCATTTTTGATCGTTCGTTACTTGAAAAGGCAGAACAGGAACTAAAACATCAGTACCTGTCACGCGGCAAATATGCCACAACAATCGCCACCACGGTTACGCCGCTTGAGCGCAATCGTGTCGGCATACAATTCAGCATTGACGAAGGCGATGCCGCCAGGATCAAGGAAATAAATATCGTCGGCGCCAATGATTTTGATGTAGACGATCTGATCGGCGACTTTGAATTGCAAACCACCGGTATGTGGTCGTGGTACAGCAAAAACGACCGTTACTCTAAACAAAAACTGGTAGCAGACGAAGAGAAATTACGCTCTTTTTACCTTGATCGCGGTTATCTGGAATTCAAAATCAACTCTACCCAGGTCGCTATATCTTCCGACCGACGGGACGTATTTATCACCATCAATATCACCGAGGGAAAGCCGTACAAGATCTCTTCGGTAAAGCTGGCTGGCAACCTGCCATTGGACCGCTCCGAATTCGAAAAAATGATCACGGTTGAGCCTGGCAGCGTTTTTTCACGTGAAAGGATGAACGAATCGACCAAGGCCATGAGCGAACGTTTAGGCAAGGAAGGTTTCGCTTTTGCCAATGTCAATGCTGTGCCAGAAATTGACAAAGAAAAACGTGAAGCCAGTTTTACTATCTACATAGACCCTGGCAAGCGCGTTTACGTGCGACGTATCAATGTTACAGGCAACACCAAGACAGCAGACGAGGTGATCCGCCGCGAGGTCAGGCAAATGGAATCAGGCCTTTACGATGCCGGCCGCGTCGCCCTATCCAAGCAACGCATAGATAAATTGGGCTTTTTTCAGGACGTCAACATTGATACTCAGCCGGTACCCGGCACCAGCGACCAGGTCGACGTTAACGTTAACGTAGCGGAAAAACCAACTGGCAACCTTAGCCTTGGCGTCGGTTACTCCAGCACTGAAAAAGTCTTGATATCCGGCTCCTTCCAACAAGCAAATGCCTTTGGCACTGGTAAAACTGTTGGCATATCTCTCAACACGGGCAAAACCAACCGTACAGCTTCCTTGTCTTACACCGACCCATATTTCACGATTGATGGTATCAGCCAAGGGTTTGACATCTACTACCGCACCTACGACCCAACCGCGCTTTCTATCAGCTCCTACCGCACCAGATCAGCCGGTGCCGGCTTGCGCTGGCGCTTTCCAATTTCCGAACACCAATCCATAGGCATGGCAGCCAGTTTCGACCGCACCGAAATTACCACTTTCGACAACTCGCCACAGCGCTATCTACGCTTCGTAGAAGAGCATGGTGCCGCCAATAACACCGTGCCACTGACACTGAGCTGGAGAAGCGACAAACGCAATAGCTCCATTTACCCCACCAGTGGCGCCACCCATTACGCCAGCATAGAGGCGGCCACCCCCGCCGGTTCCCTAAAATACTACCGCGCCGGTTATAGCTTCACGCAATATCTGCCCGTTAGCGATGCCTTCACCTTGTCACTCAATGCCACAGGTAACTATGGCAAGGGATACGGCGGCCAGACTTTACCCTTTTACAAACACTTTTATGCTGGCGGTATTGGCTCTGTACGAGGTTACGCCTACGGAGGCATTGGTCCACGAGAGTACGTTTGTGATGATTACCAGACCGAAACAGGCTGTCGTCTAACCGATACACACGTCGGCGGAGACCGGCGTCTACACGGTAGTGCTGAATTACTATATGGCTTTCCGGGCTACGAAAAATACGTGCGTATGGGGTTATTTTATGACTTTGGGCAATCCTTTGGTGAAGACGAACCATTCAGTTTCGCTGAAACAAAGCGATCGGCCGGCGTATCCCTGTCGTGGATTTCACCGATTGGTCCTCTTTCCTTTAGCTGGGCGAGGGCGCTCAACGCCGAGGATGGTGACCGGAAGCAACCATTTCAATTCCAGGTGGGAGCCACGTTTTAAAACGAGTAACGCTATGCCAGAGACATCAACGCCTGACAATTCCCCTTCCAGCGGCGTCTTGCTACCAGATAGAGCGGTTCTGCGCCGTTTGGCAGTTAACGACAGCGGCTTCATTTTCGACCCGATTACCGGCAACAGCTTTACGGCGAATCAAAGTGGCCTTGCCATCCTGAGGCTTCTTCAATGCGGGGATGCTTTACCCGATCTGTTACAAGCCTTGACCGAAGAGTTTGAAGTAGAAACAGCCGTTGCCGAACGAGACCTGATCGAGTTTTCAACCCTGCTGCGCAACACCTTCAAGTAATTTAAAAAGTTACCCTGAGCCAAAAATCCTTGCACCAGCTCTATCCAAAATAAAAAACAAGGTACGATGGCAAAGCAAGCAATAACGTTGGCATTGACCGGCGTGAACGCTGTACCCGACAGTCCCGGACCAGGGCTGGCCGTGGCGCGCTGTATACGTGCAGTACGTGGCGAGCACATACGTATCATCGCGCTTGGCTACGACGCTTTTGATCCCGGACTATACCTTTCCAAATATTTCGATGCTGCCTATTTGATTCCCTACCCTTTTGCAGGCTCAGAGTCGCTGCTGGCTCGTCTGGCGCAAATTCAGCAAAACGAGGGAATTGATGTCCTGATCCCATGCCTGGATGCGGAGTTACCAGTAATACTTAGTTTGCAACAAGAACTAGAAGCCATGGGAATACGAACTTTCTTGCCCAATGCCCAGCAACTGGCAGAACGCGCCAAGGACCGCCTGCCAAAACTGGCCAAACTGGCCGGTATAAAAACACCGGAAATCAGGCTGCTCTCTGACCCTGCTTTCTTTCATAGTTGCTCTCGCGAAAACTGGCGCTACCCGATCGTTATAAAAGGAGTCTTTTATGATGCTCATGTCGTCTATACACCCCAAGAAGCCGAGACAGCCTTCAATAAAATTGCCGCACAATGGGGTTTACCTGTAATCGCACAAAAGATGGCTATCGGCGAGGAGCATAACCTGAGCGCAATTGGCGACGGCGAAGGCAACATGCTGGCTGAAGTAATGATGAAAAAACGTGCGGTCAGCCTGAAGGGCAAAGCCTGGGTTGGAGTCAGTACAGTGGATGAAAGGCTGTCCGCGGCCGCATCCAGGCTGGTGCAAGCGCTAAAATGGCGAGGGCCGCTGGAAATTGAAGTTATGAGAGACGCGGACGGCGCTTATCATCTCATAGAAATTAATCCTCGTTTCCCAGCCTGGATATATCTTTCGGTTGGTGTAGGCCGTAATTTGCCAGCTTTGCTATTGCAGCTTGCCCTGGAGGAAAAGCCTTCTATTGATCAACTTGAAGCACCCAAAGCCGGTACCATGTTCATTCGTTACACGCAAGAGCACATAGTCTCGCTGGACGAGTTTGAGCAATTAACAATCTACGGAGAAATCACCAGATGACACGTCAAGCATGGAGCAAGCCCAGCCTGGTCACTCACCATGGCGGATTTATGAACAAATTCGGCACCACACGCCCAGCCGACAGCACGCTGCAGGCAGAAATGGACAACGTACCCCTACTACCGTTGATTGAACAATATGGATCGCCGCTGTTTGTTTTTTCTGAAAAGACGCTGCGCGAGAACGTTCGCCGCCTGCAACGTTCCTTTGCCACCCGTTGGCCGGTAGTGCACCACGGTTGGTCATATAAAACCAATTACCTGAGCGCTATTTGCAACGTATTTCATCAGGAAGATTCGTGGGCTGAAGTTGTATCTGAACTGGAATACAGCAAGGCGAGAGAACAAGGCGTGCCAGGGTCACGCATCATCTTCAACGGACCCTGGAAACCGGCTCCAGCTCTGGAAACTGCCGCCCGCGAAGGCGCCTTGATCCATATCGATCACCTTGACGAAATATATGAACTCGAGCGCATTGGCGACAGGCTTGGAAAAGCTATAGCAGTTGGAATCAGGCTAAATTTTGAAACTGGTTACACCGACACATGGAGCCGTTTTGGATTCAACCTCGAATCCGGGGCGGCTCACGACGCCGTTCAGCGGATTGCCGCCAGCAAACACCTCAAGCTGACCGGCCTGCATAGTCATATCGGAACTTTTATTCTTGATGTGCGCGCTTATGCAGTTCAAGCACGTGTGATGGTCGACTTCATGATTGCCATAGAACAGGAATTTGGCTGTGTAATTGATTATCTGGATATTGGCGGTGGATTTGCCTCCCGCAATGCCCTGCATGGCATTTACCTTCCTCCAGAACAGGTTACACCAAGTTTCGATCAGTATGCCGAAGCAATCAGTGAAAGCCTGATGGAAGCTACCCGCGCACGAGTTGCAGCCGGCAAGAAGCTGCCAGCTCTGTTTCTGGAAACAGGACGAGCGGTAATTGATGACGCTTCCGTGTTACTCACCACAGTGGTTGGAGGCAAGCGTTTACCTGACGGGCGACGCGCCTCGATTGTGGACGCCGGTGTTAATACACTGTTTACGGCCTTTTGGTACAACCACGATATCAAACCTCTGGCTGCTCAAGACGGCATCCCCGAAGAAACCGTTATTTACGGCCCATTGTGCATGAATATTGACGTAATAAGAGCCAGCATAATGCTGCCGCCTCTCAATGCCGGGGATGTGCTTGCCGTTCGACCGGCTGGCGCTTATAACAACACGCAGTGGATGCAGTTCATTCATTCCCGTCCTGCAGTGCTTATGGTGATGGAAAATGGTAACGTAGAGCTGATACGACACGCCGAGCAACTTGATACTCTCAGCAGCCAGGAAGTTATACCCAAAGGACTGCAACAGCCTTTTGGCAAGAAAGGCGGTTCTTCCGGGCGTAATAACCAGTGAGCATGCCAAACGGCATTATAAGCATCGCCTGGCGACAAATCAGGCCATTGCTTTGTGCCTACGCTGCCATATTGTTCTGTGAATCACCGCTGATAGGCGGGATGTTTTCGCTGACCACACTATTTTTTTCACCCGCTGCCGGCCTATGCGGACTAATCGCAGTAAGCATGGCCACCGTATGGGGCAGGTTGCTATCAATGCACGGGCAATCGCAGCTTCTAAACAGTATTTTACTCGGCCTGCTGCTGGGGGCCTACCACGGCTTTCACCTCAGTGTCATCTTGTGGTTATTGGTCGGCACGCTAAACATCACTCTTGTCGCCACCTGGTTAACCAGCGTAGCCTGGCATAACGGCCAACTACCCATACTCAGCGTGCCCTTCGCGCTTACTTCGTGGATTGTATTGCTGGCTACACAAGCCAGCAAGTCAGTCACTATGCCAGTGGCAGCGTTTTCTCCCGATGGCTCTCCGTTACTCTTCCCTTTTGCCGATAACTTTTTTACCTCACTTGGCTGGTTATTTCTAACTCCTTATCCGCTAGCTGGAGCAATATTATTTATCGGCATGCTCATTACCTCGCGCTACATGGCGTTTCTGGCCTTATTGGGTTATCTGGTCGGAGACTGGACGCTCGCTGTGTTCAATCGCCACGACACGATAATCGTGGGCTACAACTTTATACTGGTTGCAGTTGCGCTGGGCGGTTTTTTTGCCGCCCCAGGCTTGGCAAGTTTCGCCATGGCGATGGCAGGAGTTGTATGCGCTGCCCTGTTTTCCATTACGTTGGGGTATTTCGCCTATCCCATTCACTTGCCGGTGCTAACCTTGCCGAGCATTTTAGCGCTTTATCTATGGCTGGGGAGCATGCGAATGCGTGACCCAGACGCTAACACGCGCCTAATCATGCCACATCCACCCGGTTTGCCAGAACGCGCTTATGAAAAACTGCGTATTGCGCGCCGCCGTGTTGGCAGTGAAGCTAGTGTGCCGCTTTCCCCACCCTTTTATGGCGAATGGCGCGTCAGCCAGGGGTTTGATGGTCCTCACACGCACCAGCCGCCTTGGCAACATGCTCTCGATTTTGAAATCGTCGAAGGGGAGCATAACCATCGTGAATCCGGCAATACCAAACAACATTATTATTGCTTTGGTGCGCCAGTACTAGCGCCCGCAGCAGGGCAGATAATAGCCATGCGCCACGATTTGCCAGATCTGGAACCCGGCAAGGCCGATGTGTTCAACAACTGGGGCAATTTTTTGACCATGCGAATAGCCGATGGCAATCACGTACTCCTGGCGCACTTAAAGCAGGACAGTATTGTGGTACGTCACGGCGAATGGGTAAGCGCCGGACAAACGTTGGCAGCTTGTGGCAGTTCTGGCCGCTCACTGGTTCCGCATCTGCACCTGCACCTGCAGAACAGGGCAAATCCAGGCGAGGCAACCTGCCCTTTCCACCTGATCAACGTGCTTTTACGGCGCTACGACCGCAGACGAGCCTTCAGACTCTACCATCTGCCAGGCAACGGTGACGAAATCAGCCATGCTCCAGCCGATCCAGGCATATTCCAGGCTCTGCACCATCCCCCTGGAACGAAGCTTTTATATCGCCTTACTTTAGATGACAAAACGCTACAACCAGAAGCATCGCTAACTTTCATCTTGTCTTTGCTCGGTCAATCACGCGTCACAGGCAACTCTGGCTCCTCCGCCGCCTTCGAGGAAACACTATCCGCTATAGGACATTTTGATCGCCAGGGTAAAGAAGACAAACTGCTAGACATATGGCTTCTTTGTCTCGGCCTGACCCCATATTCCGCAGCAGCAGAGAATTGGGATGACCACCCTCCCTTTGCATGGATGCCATCTCCACTATGGTTACGCCTGTTGCTATTGTGTCTTTATCCACTGGGGGGTGGTATTAACAGTTCGTATCGACGCCGCTGGGATCAAACCCAATGGGCCTGGATCCAGGAAGGCGAACACAACTTGCCCCTTTTACCTTTTTTTCGACGACCTATCCTCCTGAAAGCCAGCACAGAAGCTCTGATCGACCCACAGCGTGGAATACGGAGCCTTTGCCTGTGCGTATCGGACAAAGTGTATAAGGCTGAATTATTGTGGCCAAATGAGGTGAAGTGAAAGGTAATAACTGATAGTATCGAGTGCTATGCAATAACAACGCAACGAAGACGACTAATCAATTAGTAAATGAGGAGGAAACCTGACATGCCATACCGATTTCGGCCAGACAAACCACTTTTAAAAGCCAGCGTATACTACTCCCTGTTATTTTCCATCGTCGCTATTCCACTTGGCACGGTCTCAGCTCAAACGGATTCTACCGGTACTGCTCCTACAGTCAAAAAAAAGACATGGAGTATTAATGTCACGCCTTTAGCCTCAACGGGCGATTACGGCTATAACTCTGACCGACAATCATTCACTAGTTATGGCATTAGCGTGGGCGCGCTCTATCGTGAGCGTTTCGGACTAACCATCGGCTATAGCAACAACAATCTAAAGTACCGCGACACCTTGCAAGGCGCTACTAACAACCCATCCACCGGCGAGCCGTGGAAGCGCAGTGAGCTACACCGCCTAAGTGTCAATGGTTATCAACCTACCCTAAAGCAAGATAATTATTATGTTTCTGCCCGCTACATTCTGCCGCAACCGCTCTCCAAGCCAGGTACGCTGACGCTACGCCTTGACTTGCACGCCGTCAACAATGACGACAACACAGAAGCCACAGACAATGTGCGCGCCTTTTCACCACGTATAGGCTATTTGAACGCGGCAAAATCACGCTATTACGGATTGGGGTACACCCGCAGCAATTATGGCGACAGCAACAACACTACTCTTGAAGACACCACCCTGAATGTCTCGCAGCTAACCCCTACTTTTGGGTTCGCGTTTAATAACTATTACGAGTGGGTTCAGTTCCGACTCTACTACACCAGGAACTCCAACTCCACGCGCTCGCTGGACAGAAGCACCAACCTCGCCCTGGAAGGCAAATGGACTCACTACTTCCCAACTGGTAAGTCCAAGTACATACCAAAGAATGTTCAAGCAGGTGTCCTGCTGGGAAAACGGCAGTGGGCTGTTGATCCAGACACCTTCTCTGTTTACAATCTGTCGGACGTGCAACTGGGTGGGCTCTCACTAGGCGCCCAATGGGGCCTGGACAAGCATACAACATTCCTGCTTGGCGCCGGTTACAACCAGAACCAATCGCTTGACTTCAACGGCGAACGCTACAGGTATTCAAGCCGTTATGTTTATGGTGGGATAAACGTGCACTGGTGATGCCTATAAAACAGTGTCACTGACCTGGAACTGTCCAACTGAAATTGAACAATAACCCATCTTATATCAACCAGTTATATTTACAAGTCAATCGTATGGATACCACTTTCCCACATCTGTCTCCGGGTGCATCCCGTTCATTTAAAAAACAGCTATTGGCACTTTTTGCCCCTCTTGCTATCACGGTTGCGGCTCTTTATTCACCGTGTGTAGTTGCGCAAAGCAATGATCTCGATGCTATCAAAACTTCATACAGCGAGGAGAGCAAGGGTCGCTATGGACAGGCAGCGTCAGTGCTGGAACCATTATTGCGCAGGACTCCTGACAGCGCATTCCTGCTGGCTCGTCTAGGATGGCTCAGTTACCTGCAGGGCAAGCACAACGATGCCATAGGCAAATATTCACAAGCACTTGCAGTACGTCCGCAGGCGCACGACATCCGCCTTGGCCTCTCCCTGCCACTTATGGCGCAACAGCGCTGGCAAGAAGCTGCCGACGAAGTAAACAAGGTGATCGATGTTTCACCGTGGAATTACAACGCCCATATTAAATTATTGATCTGCGAGCAAGGGTTGCGTCAGTGGAAACAAATGGAGCAACACGCAATGTCCTTCAGCCAGCGCTACCCTCTTGACCCCTCTGCCTGGGTTTACCTGGCACGCTCGCTCGCTTGGCAGGGCAAAAAGGAAGCCGCTAAAAAAGCTTATTGGCAAGTACTGGAAATATCACCCACCCACGCCGAAGCCGTCAGCTACCTGAATAAAAACCCTTGAAAACATGATCTGTGCTTTATCGCCTTGGAGTCGGCATGGATTCTGGAGTAAAATGCCGACCGACCAGAGTGAATAGAGCCAGGAGATAGTATTGCCAGCAACCAACCGTTCAGCATCCAGTCTATCCTCAGCAGCAGCGAGCCGGCTGCCCACGGGAAGACTAGCATACGCATTGTGCGCCGCCATCCTTTGTGCAGTTAGCATGCTCCATCCGGGCCCAGCTATAGCCCAACAGCTCAAGATAGGCTTCGTCAATACACAGCGTATTTTTCGAGACGCGCCAGTGGCCACGCAGGCCGCTCACAAGCTTGAGCAGGAGTTCGCCAGACGCGACCAGGAGCTACAAGACTTGTCACACCGCTTGCAAGCACTGCAAAAATCACTCGACAAAAACTCCGCCACCATGGCTGATACTGACAGGATAAACAAAGAACGTGAGTTTGCCGATTTGTCACGCGATTTCCAACGCAAGCAACGTGCCTTCCGGGAAGACCTGAGCCTGCGACAGAGCGAAGAAAACGCCATCATAATTGAACGCGCCAACAAGGTTATTCGCTCAATTGCAGAAAGTGAGAATTTTGACCTGATTTTGCAAGACGTAGTATGGATATCACCAAGGTTAGACATCACAGAGCGGATTATAGATGGGCTTTCGTCCAACCCCTGATTGCAGCTATCTGACCACGCATCTCGACAGCGTACCGTAAACCATGGCTTCGTCACCAGGATTATCGCTGCGTGAAATTGTCGACAAACTTGGGGGCACAATCGAAGGGGCTCATAACATACGGGCAATAGAAAACACTCGCATTAAAGCGGTCGCCAGCCTGAATTCAGCCAATAAGGATCAAATAGCATTTTTTTCTGATCAACGTTACCGAAACCAACTAGCTGGTACCCAGGCTGCGTCGGTTATTATGTCGCAACAATCATTCGACGCTTTGAACAAATCACCATGTCCGACCATCGTTTGCGATAACCCCTACGCCTACTACGCGCGCTTGGCAACCATGCTAAACCCCACGCCTGTTTCCAGCCCTGGCGTACACCCGAGCGCCACAAGCATGTCAACAGTTCCCGCCTCAACCCATATTGGCGCCGGAGCGGTAATCGGGCGCGGCGTCACTCTAGGTGAACGGGTTGTCATTCATCCGGGAGCCATAGTCAGCGACAATGTTAGTATAGGAAACGATTGTCATTTGTTTCCGCACAGTGTGCTCTACGCGGGAATTGTGCTTGGGGAGCGTGTAATAGTGCACGCAGGTGCTGTCGTTGGCGCCGACGGTTTTGGCTTCGCGCCCGATTTTAAACAGGGGAAAGGCGAATGGGTAAAAATTCCTCACTCAGGGCGAGTTATAGTCGGTAACGACGTGGAAATAGGCGCCAATACTACTATTGATCGCGGGTCACTAGAAGACACCTGTATTGGCAATGGCGTGAAGATTGACAATCTGGTGCAAATCGGTCACAACTGCAGCATCGGCGAACATACTGTAATTGCAGCTTGTGTTGGCATGGCCGGCAGCTCAGTAGTCGGTTCCCATTGTCAAATCGGAGGAGCAGCCATGATTGCAGGACATTTGGAAATTGCGGATCAGGTCATAGTTTCACCTGGCACAATGATTTTTAAAAGTATTAAAAAGGCTAGCAGGCACACTGGTATCATGCCTTCAGACGAACATCATAACTGGACAAGGAACGCTGCCAAATTGCGCCGACTGGATGAGATGAGTAAAAATATCAAACAATTGCAACAAGAGATACATGGCACGTTCGCCCTCTAAACGTTCAAACCAAGGGGAATGACCAACTAGCATGAGCAACGAAAACATCGAAATGAATGTTAACGGTATTCTGAACCATTTGCCTCACCGATACCCGATGCTGCTGGTAGACCGTGTAGTTAGTCTGCAACCGGGCAAGTCCATCCACGCCTACAAAAACGTAACAATCAACGAAGACTTCTTTAACGGCCACTTTCCGCATCACCCTATCATGCCAGGCGTACTAATCATGGAGGCACTGGCGCAGGCAGCAGGCATTCTTACATACAAGAGTGTGCAGGCTACTCCGGACGGCAACTCGGTTTTCTATTTTGTCGGTATAGACAACGCTCGATTCAAAAAGCCTGTCATGCCAGGCGACCAGTTACACCTTCATGCCAACATCCTTCGTCAAATACGTGATATTTGGCGCTATGAAGTCAAGGCAGAAGTAGATGAAGAGCTCGTGGCAGTAGCACAATTGATGTGCGCCAGGCGAGATCTCGAATAATGTCTGAAAAACCTATCCATCCAAGCTCCATTGTTCACCCAGGTGCCTCGCTTGGAAAACAGGTCACCATAGGCCCCTACAGCATTATCGGGCCACAGGTTGAGATCGGTGACAATACCCAGGTCGGCGCACATGTTTCTATCAACGGCCGCACCACTATCGGACGCGATAACCTTATTTATCAATTCAACTCAATAGGTGAAGCGCCACAAGATAAAAAATACAGCGGCGAGGAAACCAGGCTCGAAATTGGAGACCGTAACACCATTCGTGAATTTTGCACCTTCAGTCTGGGAACAGTACAAGACACCGGAGTCACAAGAGTTGGCAGCGACAACTGGATTATGGCCTACGTACACATAGCGCACGATTGTCAGGTGGGAAATCACACAATATTCGCCAACAACGCTCAACTTGCCGGTCACGTACATGTTGGGGACTGGGCTGTACTTGGTGGCTATACGGGTGTGCACCAATATTGTCGCATCGGGGCGCACTCCATGATCGCAGCCGGCACGATTGTTCTGCAAGACATTCCTCCCTATGTAACTGCCGCCGGAAATACAGCATCGCCTTACGGAATAAATGTTGAAGGATTGCGCCGCCGTGGTTTTGACCAGGAAACCATTATGGGCCTGAAACGCGCCTATCGCTCGCTGTACAAAAGCGGCCTGTTGATGGAAGAAGCACGCGAAAATTTACTTGAGCAAGCCACTACTCAACCCGCTGTACAGCTTCTGGCTGACTTCCTGAGCAACAGCAAACGCGGCATTATTCGTTAGCCACCCTGCTGCCGTCGGTCAGTTCAGGCCAGGGAGGACGTCAACTTGCCCCCGAATCCGGCTTTTAAGGTAAACTTTTCTTATCCCGGTAACGTTTGTACAACTTGAACGAAGGCGTAGTTAGCAGGCGTGCTAGTCAAAAAACCGGTATGACTCGTATATATGCGTCATTCCCTTTATAGCAATTATTTATCAGGATTATTAACCGTGCCAAACCGCATTCTTTCCACACTGCTCGCTATTGCCACTACAATCCTGGTTGCTGGCTGCGCGCCACAGGTAAAAACTATTAAAGGTGGTGGCATTGACGTCGGTCAACGCTCTTCGCTTGCCGATCTGGTACCAGCCGGCAAGTTCGAAAGAGCTTCCAGCCTGCAATACGGCCAAATGTTAAGCTCCGCCTCAAAAAAGAAGGTGTTGGCCAGCAAGCGCGACCCTCAATTAAAGCGGCTACGTCGTATCGCCGCACGGATCATTCCCTTTACAACCCGTATTAACCCTCGCGCCAAAGACTGGAAGTGGGAAGTAAACCTGCTAAAGTCAAAGCAAATAAACGCCTTTTGCATGCCCGGCGGCAAGATAGCTTTTTATAGCGGCCTGATAAACAAGCTCAAGCTCACCGATAATGAAATCGCCGTTGTTATGGGGCACGAAATCGCACATGCCCTACGCGAGCACGCTCGCGCCCAAACTGCTAAGTCATCACTGACGCAAACCGGGGCTGCAATAGGCACCTCCATACTTGATGCTATGACCGGTGGTAAATATGGCAGCTTGATTCATCTCGGCACAAATATAGGCGGCCAGTTATTAACCCTGAAATTTTCACGCAACGACGAGTCAGAGGCAGATCTGGTTGGGCTTGATCTTGCGGCGCGCGCTGGCTATGACCCACGCGCTGGAGTAAGTTTGTGGCGTAAAATGATGGCATCAAGCAAAGGTGCTCCGCTGCTCTGGTTATCTACTCACCCAGCTGGAAATGACCGAATTGCACGGATTAAAAAATACCTTCCTGCCGTAATGCCTTTGTATACGAGAGCGCGCCGCGCACGGTGATCTACCTCTTCCCGCAGGCCTGACTGACCACTGGTTGGCAACCTGCAGGCGTAAGCATTGAACCAGAACCCCTCTTATCGCATTCAATACCCATTGCGCCGAATCTTCAATACGAGTGCCTTGGTTGAACACAGCTTTTTCCCTGCCTGGCACAGAAATTACTATAATCCTGCTCCGGCGCCACTCCACCAACAAAAAACGACAAAAACAATAATATCTACGGTACCCTTTGCCTGCAACGCCTTGAACCGCACTGGCTCCAGGTTTTTTTGTCCACTGGTCAATGTCTATCTAGCGGCATGCACATCGTTTTCCGCGGCCAGTCTGGCTGCTTCTTGCGGGCTATGAAATGTGGACCAATGTTCAACTTTCCCTCCCGGATTTTCCACAACCTTTAAACTACAAACAAGAAAGGAACCACCATGGGCATGGCTATCGCCCTCCTATTGCATTTATTGTCTGTAACCGTTTGGGTAGGCGGCATGTTTTTTGCCTATATCGTGCTGCGCCCAGCCGCCGCCAGCATGCTTGAACCGCCTCAACGCTTGACCATCTGGAAAGATGTGTTTGCCCGCTTCTTCCCTTGGGTATGGGTGTCTGTGGTGTTAATCCTGTCAGGTGGTTTACACATGTGGATGTTATTGGGCGGCACTAATGCGCCGCTATATATACACGTGATGTTGGCGCTCGGTCTGTTAATGATGGCAATATTCGCCTACGTATTTTTTTCTCCATATCGCCGTCTGCAGCAATGCGTTAACGCAGCCGACTGGCCTGCTGGCGGTGTGGTTCTGGCTCAAATCAGAAAACTGGTCGGCTTTAACCTGATACTGGGCATCGTAACCATCTGCGTAGCCGTGCTTGGTCGTTGGATGTAATACACCACTGAAAGTTGTGATGTTATGTAGACGACAAACAAAAAAGGCATGGCCCAACGGACCATGCCTTTTATTAGGTTTTTCTGGAAAAAGTTGGTTTGTCTTACTTCTCACCGCGCATGCGGGCGAACCAGTGCTCCAATTGTTTGCCCGCCGCATCACGACCACCCAGGCCAAAGGACAATCCGGCCGCTACTGCTATAGCTCCCAGAGTCAGACCAAAAGCGAGGTTAACGATATCGTCGGCAATGCCCATGGCTCGTAGTCCCATAGCAATCACCAAACCGATTATGGCAATGCGGGCAATATTGGCAACTGCCACGCCCTGACCTGCTTTGCTAAGGGAAGAGTGCACCAGGTTGGCCAACCAGAAACCGACTGCCAGGATAATACCGCCTAGCAGAATCTGGCCACCAAACTCGATGAACATGGTCACAACGTCGCGCACTTGCGAAAAACCAAGCCGGTTGGATGCTTCGACACTGGCGAACAACATGGCAAAGAAGAGGAATACCTTACCGACCAGTTCCGCCGGCGGAGTAGTCTGAAAAGCCTCTTTCATTCCCAGTTTGGCTGGTAGATTGTTGGCGCCAATACCCTCAAGCAACCTTGCAATCAGACCGGAGGCAAATTTGGCGACGTACCATGCAACGATCAGAATAATAGCCGCAGAGAGGATATTTGGCACGGCCGACATCATCTGGTCAAGCATTTCGATAGCCGGGCCTGAAATTGCCTCAATCTTGAGGGCATCAAGCGCTGCAATAAGGCTAGGTACAAAAACCAAAACGAAAACCAGAATGCCAATCACTGAAGAAATCTTTACATTCTTGTCCAGGCCGGCCGTTTCACCAAGCTTATCTGTACCGATAGCCATCAAGAGATTAACCACCACGCTCCTGAGAACCTTGGCTACTATCCAGCCGACAAACCCGATTAGCACGGAAGCAAAAATGTTTGGCAGCATTGCAAGAATCTTATCCATCATGGCCTGAACAGGCTTGAGCAAACCTTCTAGCTGGAAAGCGCCAAGAATAGCCGGCAGGAACAGCAAGATCACCAACCAGAAAACAACGTTGGCAACATTCTGGCTCATCGGCTTCATGTCGGCTTCGGCAGAAAGCTTGTCGTCAAGAGTAGTTGAGGAAAGCGCCTTACCTATCAAGCCTCGTAACAAGGCCGCCACCAGCCAGGCAACCAGCGTTAAAACAGCTCCAGCGAATATCTGCGGTAGATAACTGAGGATTTTGTCCAGCATGCCAGCAAGCGGGGAAGCTGCACCCTGAATATCAAGCACATTAAGCATCACCACCACGGCGAGCAACAGAATTAACCAGAACACCGTCAACGCTATTGGATGCGCCAAATCAACTGGGGAACCAGTCGATGCTGTCAAGCGTTCGTTAAGCCTCACTGCTCCCAATATACGCAGCAACGCAGCTCGAGCCACAACAGCAACCAGCCAGCCAACCGCCAGCACAGCAATCGCCGTTAGAATACTGAGCAAATTTGAACCTAGAGTTTGCTGAATAGACTGCAAAAACGCTGAAGTTTCCATATCTTTCTCCTGTTACTCGTCTTGGATATTAGGTTCTGGCACAAATAAAAAGTAAACACGTTGCCGTGCCGTTGAATACTCCACTATGCCATCGATCGCGCCAGAACCTGGCAGGCGCCTCATCAATAACATGACCGGTGATTCTAACACCGTTTTTAGCTGGCCTACAATCTTACATGCATTTTCTGCCATGCTAATACAACCTCGCTCCACTACTACAACGATGGAATTTCGGAAGTTATGAGGTATTATCGTCGGTCATGTAAAAAAAAGCTCTAGTAAATGCCAAACCATCCCACCGAAAAGCGCAAACTCTGTATTGCCACGCCAAGTCTCGATGGTAAATTTGACTGGCGTTATGTCGCAGCTCTGATGGAAACGCAAAAAAGGTTAATTGCGAAGGGAATTCAATACGAATACACCCTTGAGGTCGGTTGCAGTCTGATCGCTGCCGCGCGTAATAATATTGTGGCCGGGTTTTTAAACTCCGACGCCACAGATTTGGTGTTAATAGACAGCGACATAGCCTGGAAGCCTGACGATTTTATGCGCTTGCTTGAATGGGACACGCCCGTGGTCGCCGGTGTCTATCAATTGAAAAGCGAGAAACTGGGCTTTTCCGCCAAATTTGGTCAGGATATCAAATCGCGCAACGGCTTATTGACTGCCCGACTGCTACCGACCGGCTTTTTGCGCTTACGTCGCGATGCTCTCGAATCAATGATAGCCAACGCCGACGCCATTGGACTGAAAAGCTATCTTTCTGCAACTGAAGACCGTACCCTGACGCACGCCTTTTTCGACACCGGCATAGCTGATGACGGTTACGTTGGCGAAGATTACTTCTTCTGCGAACTATGGAAGAAAAACGGTGGAGAGTGCTTGTTTGACCCTGAAATCACCCTGCAACATATTGGAGTGCGCGTTTATGACGCCTCCATAAAGGATTTTCTGACACCCGGTGGGGGGAGTTCTGGGAAATAGGCCATGCACGGCATCATCCAGCTCTAGAATTGTATTGTGAGCACCGAACGCCCCTACCGTGACTCAGTGTTGCTTGCTCTGCGCGGGTGGTGCGCTCGTCACATACTTGACTTTCCCTGTGGTTCAGGCTGGTTGGCAGAGGAGTCTGACGAAGGCATGACAATTGACGGAATCGATCTTTTCGCTTCCCGTCCTCCAGGCTATGCGCGCTTCGCCAGGGCAGATATGAATTACGGAATTCCTGCTGACTTTTTACCATCCGCTGCTACAGACCAGGCAGTCACGCCCGCACAGGACGGCAAAGAGAACAGGAATAGCAGAAAAAGCAACGACCCAAGCCACAGCAAATGGCTCGGCTATGACGCAATAGTATCGTGCGAAGCAATTGCCTACTTGCTTAACCCTGGAATCTTCTTTCAGTCAGCCCACCAAGCTCTGGCACCCGGCGGCAGATTAATATTAACCACTCCCAACGCCGGCTTTGCTGCCTCCAGGCTTGTTTTTCTGCTGCGTGGTTTCTTTCTGGGCCACCGCGCCATGCCAGGCATTCAAAAGAAAAAGGAGCATATGCCACTCATTGCCTGGAATTACCCAACCCTGCATCATTTTCTTTCGTTGTCCGGCTTCGCCGAGATTAGCCTGCACCCTCTTGACGAGCGCACCCCCAAACACCTGTCGGAATATCTGATCGGCTGGACACAGAGCTTGTATTGCCGCCAGGCCATCCGTCAAAATGCTACCTGTGCAACGGCAACCAGCTATTGGTTAAATTTTTGCTCGCGACAGGCCAATTATGGAAGACGGCTGGTAGTCAGCGCCCGCAAGGGTTAGGGGAAACTCAGCGGTCTGGAGGATTAGCCGGCCCAACCGGGCCATGGTTAATGGCCCTGTCAGGTGGCTTAGCACGATTTACTTTTTGATAAGTCGATAAGCGAACAACAGCAACAGGGCACCTCCAATTGCAAGCAAGAGGCTGACAAAATTAAAGCCCGTTGCCGAACCCAATCCGAGCAGCGAACCAATGAAACCGCCAAGAAACGCACCGGCAATGCCGAGAAGGATGGTGACAACAAGGCCGCCCGGGGCTTTACCAGGCATGATCCATTTCGCCAGGAAGCCTACGATAAGCCCCATTACGATCCATATAATGATATCCATAATCCCCATAAGCCAAACCTCCTTTCAAAAGTTACTGTGACACTAAACGAGGCAGAACCAGGCTGCCGGATAACAAAAGGTCAACGCGCGACATTGTACCTAAATATGAAAAGGACAGCTCGATTTCGCTTACATTCGAAGCATTCGCAGGTGTTGCATTGACATTATGAAACAACACCAGATTCTACCTCAGCGCCAATGTGCACTTTTATCAAGAGCCGTCTTGTTGATTCAGGCAACGTACTCACAACAATTTCAGGTATTTGTTTTCATAACTCACTGCCGTTTGCCTGCCGAGCATCAGATCGGCGAGCAAAGAACCAGAACCGCAGGCCAGGGTCCAACCCAGCGTACCATGACCAGTATTTAGCCACAGGTTACTATAGCCGCTGTTACGGCCAGCTTGGCCAATAACAGGCAAGTGGTTTGGTGTCAACGGACGCAGTCCGCACCAGAAAACGGGTTCACTTTTCGTCTCCAGGCTCGGAAACAACTGCCCTAAGCGGCGCATGAGCATTTGACAACGCTCTTGATCAAGTTGCAGATCGTAGCCAGCAAGTTCAGCTGTGCCTGCTACGCGTAACTGATCGCCAAGTCTCGAAATTACAATCTTGCTTGCATCATCTATCAAACTTACCGTTGGCCCACTGTCGCTTTCCAGCTGCAGCGTCGCCGAATAACCCTTGGCCGGAACTATTGGTAAATTGATGCCCAGCGGACGCAGTATTCTCGGCGAATAACTGCCCATACTCACGACGCAGGCTTCGGCTTGCAGCAGTTCGCCACTTTCCAACTCGACACCAACAACCTTATTACCCTCGACAAGCAAGCTCTTGGCGGTGGCCTCAAATCTAAACTCCACGCCAGACGACAATGCATGCTCTGCCAATTGAGAAGTAAACAAGCGTGCGTCACCCGACTCGTCATCCGCCGTATAATCGCCACCCAGCACTGGTGGAGCAGCTTGCGCCAACGATGGTTCCAGCGCCACGCAAGACGCAGCTTCGAGGTCCTGCCTGTACAGCCCGTATTGGCGCATCAAGGCAGAAGACAGGCGTGCCAGGGCGAGTGCTTTTGAGTCGGTATATATATGTAAAATACCGCAAGCCAGACGTTGATAATTGAAGTCAAGCGCCCGCTGCAAGTTTTCCAATTGCTCACGGCTATAGCAGGCCAGAGATAGCAGTTGACGAACGTTTTCAGAATAATTTGCGGCTCGGCATTCGTTCAAAAAAGCCAGTCCCCAGCGCCATAAGCCACTTTCAAACAAACGCCTACAAGGAGAAGTTATCAAGAACGGAGCGTCATCACGACCCAACCAGCGCATCAAGTCGGGCAACAAATGCGGTGAAGCCCACGGTTCGGCGTGTGAGGCGGATATTTGACCGCCGTTGGCAAAGCTGGTTTCCAGCGCCACGTCTGGTTGACGCTCGACAATACATACATCAAATCCGGCCTGACGCAAATACCAGGCACTGGTAACGCCAATTACGCCAGCCCCAAGAACCAGTACCCGCATCAACCCTTGAACCAACAGAGTTCAGCGCTGGAAACAGCTAGTGCCAGGCAAAAGCAATGGCCGCTCAAGCTCGTCGCCACACTGTACCCGAAGCTGTATCCTCGAGCACAACTCCTTTCTCCCTCAACTGATCGCGTATATGATCGGCTGTAGCAAAGTCACGTGCCTCTTTGGCGGCCGCTCGGGCTGATATTTGCGCTTCAATTTCGGAATTCCAAAGTCCGTTATCATTACTTCCAGCTTCGACAGGAACAGCTTGCAGAAATTGACGCGGCTCACGTTGTAACAGACCCAGTACTCCACCCAGCGTCTTGAGCAGCGCCGCAATTTTGCAATCGGGTTGCCGGTTGAGCTCTGCCGCCAGATCAAAAAGCACTGCTACAGCTTCTGGTGTCCCAAAGTCATCGTTCATGGCGGTGGCGAAACGACAGGCCGCCGGGTGCTGCCAGTCTATGTCGAATTTTTGCAACTCTTCATCGCCAGCATAGCACTTATCGAGTGCAGTGTATAACCTGGCAAGGGCATGGCGGGCGTCTTCCAGATGAGCATCAGAATAGTTCAGCGGGCTGCGATAATGCGCTCGCAAGACAAAAAAACGAAACACTTCCGGGTCAAAGCGCTGCAAGACTTCACGAATGGTAAAGAAATTGCCCAACGACTTGGACATTTTCTCATCGTCTACACGGACAAAGCCGTTGTGTAACCAATAATTAACGAAAGCACAACCATGGGCCCCTTCAGATTGGGCTATCTCGTTTTCGTGATGCGGGAAAAGCAAATCGTGCCCACCGCCATGAATATCAAAATGCTTCCCCAGCAAATCGCTGCTCATCGCCGAACACTCTATATGCCAGCCAGGCCTGCCGCTGCCCCAAGGCGAATCCCAGCAGGCTTCCGGCGGATCTTCGGCTTTGCTTCGCTTCCACAGCACAAAGTCGAGCGGATCCCGCTTGCCTTCAGCCACGTCAACACGCGCCCCGGCGCGTAAATCGTCCATGTCCCGACCAGAAAGTTTGCCATAGTCAGTAAAACCTCTAACTGCGTAGCAAACATCGCCGTTATCTGCACGGTAGGCCAGCCCTTGTTCTTGCAGCTTGCTTATCATGGCGATCATGGATGGAACATATTGCGTAGCGCACGGTTCAAAATCAGGCGGTAAAATACCCAACTTGTCAGCATCCAAATGCATGGCGTGAATAAATCGCTTTGTTAGCTCACCAATGTTTTCATTGTTTTCAGCAGCACGTTTAATTATTTTGTCGTCTATATCGGTAATATTGCGCACGTAGATTAATTTATAACCGATCTGCCTCAGCCAGCGGCTAATCACATCAAACACCAGCATCACGCGAGCGTGCCCAGCATGACAATAATCGTAAACTGTCATACCACACACGTACATGCGGACTTGTCCGGGAACCAGAGGCCAGAACCGTCTTTTATGCCTACTCAGCGAGTCGTATATGCTGAGCGCATCCAGCAAAGGATGCAAGTTTGTTTCATTCACAACCCTGCTTTCCCCCAATCATTATTATCTGCATTAAAAAACCATCAAAAACGTGTTGTAAAATATCGTTTCTTGTTATAATCTGGCATAGGCTGGGGTTCTATAACCCTTCTGCATTTTCCCATCCTCCCCAAACTCCATACCACCTGACACAACTCCACATCAAATGCAAATCTACCTGAGTCTAGCATGGCAACAGTCTTTTTGAATAAACCGGGATTAACATGCCAGACTCATGCAGACTCCCAATGCGGCTGGAGCAATCAGGCAGTTCCATGCAAGTTCTATATGGCGCACTACTCTCGCATCGTAAGTGGAGCGTTTTTGGCCATTATGCTCCAGCTCGGTGGATCTACTTTCAGTCCTGCGAAAGCCAGCGCCTTGATGAACGACGTGCAACAACTGGTGCAGAACGGCGAATACAACGCCGCACACAGAAAACTGGACGATTTCCTTTCCGACAATCCCGAGGACCTGCAAGGACGCTTCCTTAAATCGCTGATTTACAGTGAAACCGGCAATGACACAGCAGCAATCCCCATTTTGCTGCAACTCACAGAAGAGTATCCGGAACTGCCCGAGCCGTTCAACAACCTGGCCGTTCTTTATGCCAATCAAGGCCTCTATGAAAAAGCGCGGAATACCTTGGAAAAAGCTATCCACACCCACCCCTCCTATGCAATTGCCTATGAAAATCTGGGTGACGTTTATGCAAGGCTGGCCAGCCTTTCCTACAACAGGGCGCTGCAACTGGATTCCAACAATTCAACCGCCCAGATCAAATTACATCTGGTGCGTGACATTGTGGGCAACAAACTCCCTGGCCCATTTGCCCAGGGAAATGTACAGGTTGCCAGACTGTCTCCACCAGATGCAATAACGCAACCTTCACTACAAACACCGCCAGAAAAAACGCCTGCCCCAGTGGACAGCGCCCCATTGGTCTCATCAAAGCCACCGCTTCCTGTCGCGGCCACGCTGCTGGCCCAACATCCCACATCAGTAGCATCCAGACCAGTTGAGCAAGCAAGCACGCCAAAGAAAGCGGCTGAAAAGCTGAAAAAGCCGGATACCACCAAACCGTCCAGGACAGTGCGTCAAGCTTTTGCAACCTGGATTCGGGCCTGGTCAAACAAGGATATAAACACCTACCTGGCCAGTTACTCCCCCGGCTTTAAACCAGCAAAAGGGGAGTCACGAGCCACATGGGAGAAGACAAGGCGCGCCAGAGTAACCAAACCTGGCAAAATCAACGTTAGTTTCAGTTCGCTGGTAATCAAACAGCAAGATCAACAGGCGACCGTCAAGTTTCACCAGCATTACAGTTCAACCAGTTTCAATTCGAGCGTGCACAAAACCCTTGAATTCATCAAGCTCGGCAACAAATGGCTAATTAACAAGGAAATGGTTCGCTAAATGAGTTATTACTACAGCAACTACAAGCGTGGCGGCAACTCAATGGTTAGCAACCCGTCGTTGCGTTTGCGTTGGGTTCTGCTGGGAATCGTTACCATAAGCGGAGTATTGCTTGCCGTTCCCAGCACGGACAGCAATGAAGACGACTTGCTGAAGGTCACGCAAGGCATTTCCGACCGTCAACGCGTAACTGAAAGAACTGCCATGCAAGACAGCAACAGCGTGGGAAATTCAGACAGCCAACCAAGTACCAGCAGCGCTCCCAACAAAGCAGACAACTTGATCGTCCAGATATACAGCGCCATTGAACAGCAACAACTGTCGTTAGCCATGCGGCACACTGACGAATTATTGCAGGAACACCCCAATTTTCGACTGGCGCACCTTATACGCGGCGACCTCCTGCTGGCGCGCGCGCAACCCCTGAGTGGCTTGGGGACCGGCGCTGACGATCATTCATCCAGCGGCACCTTGAGAAAACTACAAGACTTGCGTGACGAGGCGCAAGCGCGTTTGCATGCCTGGCACGAAGAGCACCAACCGGGAAAAGTTCCCGCCTATGCCTGGCAGCTTGACAAACAACAAAAACACCTGGTCGTCATGGATGCCGCCAAGGCGCGCTTGTACGTCTTTGCCAACGATAACGGAATGCTACGCCCGGTTACCGATTACTATGCCACCCAGGGCAAATACGGCGGTGCCAAACAACGCGAAGGTGACAAAAGAACTCCTTTTGGCGTTTATAACCTGATATCCGAGCTACCCAAAAGTCGGCTTAGCTCCTTTTATGGCAGTGGCGCCTTTGCTCTCGACTATCCAAACGCCTGGGATAAATTGTCCGGCAAGAGTGGCAGCGGTATATGGCTGCACGGCTCCCCACCCGACACTTACGCCCGCGCACCCAGGGCCTCTGACGGCTGCGTGGTACTCTCCAACCCTGATTGGCTGGATATTGCACGCTATATATCCCCAGGCCACACGCCCATTATCATTAGTCCGCAAATCGAATGGAGCGACTCCGAACAAATCGCTATTGAGCGCGGCGAGTTCAAGCAGGCCTTCGAGACATGGCGTAAAGACTGGGAATCGCTAAATCTTGACAACTACCTTTCTCACTACGCTACCGGGTTCAAGAACGAGAATGGCGACCAGTTAGCGTTTGCCAAACACAAAAAACGCGTTCATGCCGGCAAGGAGTGGATTGAGGTAGATGTAAGCGAGTTGTCTTTTTTTCGCAGCCCGGTAAGCGGTGATATGGTTACCGTCACGTTCAAACAGGACTATCGCAGCAACAACCTGAACAACAGGATGCGCAAACGCCAGTACTGGATCAGGCAAGACGGAGCCTGGAAGATAATATACGAAGGCAGCGCCTGATGTTTTTGCCTCTAACAACCACTCCATTGCTGCGCCCAGGGTTTTTACCGCGCGCCGTGTTGACGCTATGCTGTACAGCTTTCATGTTTGCAAGTAGCGCAGTCAGTTCCCCCAACAACAAGGAACCTGTTATGATCAAGCTGCACACCAATCACGGTGCTATCACCATCAAACTGGACGCTGAAAAAGCCCCTCTGACGGTGGAAAACTTCCTCCAATATGTTAAAGATGGTCATTACAACAACACAGTCTTTCACCGGGTCATTCCGGGGTTCATGATCCAGGGCGGAGGTTTTACAGCCGACATGCAACAAAGAGAGACCCGCGGCAGCATTAAAAATGAAGCCGACAATGGTCTGCGCAACAACAAAGGCAGCATAGCCATGGCCAGAACCAGCGACCCGCATTCGGCTACGGCGCAGTTCTTCATCAACGTCAAGAATAACTCCTTTCTCGATTTCAAGGAGCAATCGGGCACTGGCTGGGGGTACTGTGTTTTTGGCGAAGTCAGCGAAGGCATGGAAGTAGTTGAGAGCATTGAAGCAGTCAAAACTGGCGGCCATGGAATGCACCAGGACGTGCCGACCACGCCTGTAGTCATTGAGCGCGCCGAAATCCTTTAAACTATCATCTTGATTCGTTTTATCTCTGACCTGCACATATCGCCCGAAACCCGAGGGATCAGCAAGTTATTCAACAACTTCCTGTTTGATTGCCGCGCTTCCAGCCAGGCGGGTGAGATAATCAGGCTATATATTCTGGGCGACCTGTTTGAAGCCTGGGTTGGTGACGACGATGGCGACCCCAACAACCCGGCCGCATCGCCATGTTATGTTGAAACAGTGGAGCAATTGCGTCTCGCAACAGACGTAGGCGTCAAAATTGCGCTACTCCACGGCAACCGTGACTTTTTGCTTGGCCAACATTTTTCGGTCTGTACGGGTGTCGAGTTGCTTCCTGACCCCTTTCTGTTATATCCAACTGATAACCTACAGGTAAAATACCTGCTAACACACGGCGACCAGCTGTGCACCGATGATACAGAATATCAAGCGCTTCGTCGTATGGTACGCTCATCTGAATGGCAAAACAATTTTTTAGCTATGGCGCTGGACGAGCGCCGCGCCACCGCGGATAGAATGCGCCAACAGAGCAAAATGGTCAATAGAACCAGAACAGCGAATGCCACCCTGGCTGAAACAGACACAGGTATTATGGATGTAACCCTTGCAGCGGTTAAAGGCAGCCTGTTAGCCCATTCCTGCAACATCATGATACATGGTCACACGCATCGTCCGGGTTACCATCAACACAATTTCGATGGCAAGGATGCTGAACGCTGGGTGCTGGCAGATTGGCGGGAGAACG